>UINC01001113.1_pt1 | contig 29258 bp, 24 predicted proteins | sample 5385821 | NCBI WGS metagenome assembly UINC01 (sample SAMEA4666929, study PRJEB26691) | marine metagenome | isolation source: Pacific Ocean | place: Pacific Ocean | collected 2011-10-13 | reverse complement strand
GCTGAAGTCGCTGAAGTAAAAAAGCCTGCCGGACTTCCTGCATTAAATTTGAAGAGTCGTTTGAGGCAGAGCCATCGACCCCAAGTCCTACAGGCACGCCGGCTTTTTCCAATTCAGGAACCCTGCAGATTCCGGAAGAAAGGACCATGTTTGAGGAAGGGCAATGCGAGATTCCGGTTTTTGCTGCGGAGAGTTTTTGAATTTCATCATCCGTAAAATGAATGCCGTGTGCCAGCCAGGTTTGATCATCTAACCAGTCCATCTGTTCCAAATAATCCAAGGGACGGCAGCCGAGTGTTTCCAGGCAAAAGATGTTCTCATCTTCTGTTTCAGCAAGATGGGTGTGCAACAGGACGTTATGTTTTTTTGAGAGTTTTGCGCTTTCCCGCAAAACTGTTTCTGAAACCGAGAACGGTGAACAAGGAGCCAATGCGATTTGCGTCATTGCACCTTCACTTGGGTTATGATATTTCTGAACCAGGCGTTCACTGTCTGCTAAAATTTCATCACAGGTTTGAACAACAGACTCCAGTGGCAAACCGCCGTCTTTTTGAGAGAGATCCATTGAACCGCGGCAGAGCACGACCCGAATTCCCAACGCTTTTGCCTCTTCCACCTGCAAGTCAATAGCGTTTTCCAGTCCTCCAGGAAAAACGTAGTGATGATCAGAGGCAGTTGTACATCCGGAAAGGAGCAGTTCGGTCAGCGCAAGGCGTGTGCTAATTCGCATTGCTTCCGGTGTCAATCTAGCCCAAATCGGATAGAGCGTTTTGAGCCACGGAAATAATTCTTTATTCAGTGCTTTCGGAAAAACGCGTGTGAGGGTTTGGTAGAAATGGTGGTGCAAGTTAATCAGTCCAGGAAGGATGACGTGTCTGCCGGCATCAAAAACGGAATCATATGGAGATGAGGGTTTCCCCCCGGAGGGAACAACTTCAACGATGCGTGTTCCTTCCAGCAGAATTCCACCTCCCGCATTATCAGCAAGAATGCTGAGCGGATTTTTGAGCCAAAGTTTCATTAGAAACCTTTATTATTTATATTGTGGCAGTGGTTTTTTGGTTTTGCAAGAGTAGCAAAGCTGTTTTACAGCTTATGTTTTATCGGCAAAGTTTCAAGTTTGTCGCTGTAAAATGAGTGCAAAATCAGTGAATCTCTGTTTGTCATGAGTTTGCTTTAAGAATGAGATTGATTGATTGAGTAATAAATATATACTGAGCGTTCTTGCGTAAGACACTTGGCAAAAATATATTTCTATTCTAGAAAAATCACTATGCGATCCTTTTCGGTTTCTTCTGTTTCATCTGCAGTCAATAATGATCTGCAGCAAAAAATTGACACTAAAACAAAACCTCCGGGGTCTTTGGGTAGGCTGGAAACGTTGGCTTTACAAGTGGGAAGAATTCAAAATACGCTGACTCCTGAACTGAGGAATCCGACCATTCTGGTTTTTGCCGGAGACCACGGAATAACGGAAGAGGGAGTAAGTCCATATCCTCAGGAAGTAACAACGCAGATGGTACTCAATTTTCTCAACGGTGGAGCAGCCATAAATGTATTTTGCAACCAACACAATCTTCACTTGTACGTTGTGGATGCAGGGGTGAAAGTAGATTTGCCGGAACATCCTGAATTGATTGTAGCAAAAATAGGGCGAGGCACAAAGAACTTTGCTCAACAACCTGCAATGAGTGCTGAAGAATGTGAGCAGGCTTTGAACAAAGGTGCAGAGTTGAGTCGAACGCTTCCGGATACAAAATGCAATGTGGTTGGTTTTGGTGAAATGGGAATTGGAAACACGTCTTCTGCTGCAGCACTGATGCAACGTTATACAGGACTGCCCCTTGAAGACTGTGTTGGAAAAGGGACTGGACTTGATGATTCCGGCCTTGCACGAAAACGGGAAATTCTTCAGAAAGCACTGAATCTGCATGTGGGAATTCAAGACCAGCATGCAGTATTAGCAACTTACGGTGGCTTTGAAATTGCGATGATGGTTGGAGCAATGTTGGAATCAGCAGTTTTGGGGCGAATTTTACTGATTGATGGTTTTATTGCCAGCTCTGCTTTTCTTGCTGCTTCCAGAATTGTCCCTGAAATTAAGGAATATGCAGTTTTTACTCATCAGTCTGATGAGCAGGGACATAGTGAAATGTTGAATTATTTGCAGGCAGAACCCTTGATTTCATTAGGAATGCGCCTAGGTGAGGGAACTGGAGCCGCAGTTGCTTTTCCACTTTTACAGTCGGCCGTCGCCTTTCTGAATGAAATGGCATCCTTTGAATCCGCAGGAGTGAGTGACCGTACTGATGGTGAATAACTTAAGTCAAGAAGTAAAGCGCATTGTAGGGGCCTTCGTTTTTTACAGCAGAATCCCCCTCCCTTCCAGCTGGCATTCTGGCAAAATTTCTCATTCTTCACGTTACTTTTCCCTTGTGGGCTGGGTTGTTGGTGCAGCAAGTGCGGCTGTTTGGATGCTGGCGCAAATGCTGTTCTCTGTTTCGCCCGGGGCGTCACCAGAAGGTCCGGTACCGATTGCAGTTTTGCTGGGAATAATAGTTGCGGTTTTGCTTACCGGAGCCTTACACGAAGACGGGTTTGCTGATACTTGCGATGGGCTTGGCGGCGGCTGGACAGCAGAAGAACGACTCCGGATTATGAAGGATTCCCGGATTGGGACTTATGGTGCACTTGGCATATTGTTTTTGGTGCTGTTTAAATTCTTTGCACTTTTGCAAATTGAGACTGAGATTTTGCCCTGGGTTTGGATTTCAGGACATACTTTAAGCCGCTTTCTTTCAATTTCACAGCTCCGTTTTTTAGACTATGTGCAAGATCCAGCAAAAAGCAAATCCGGATCAATGACTGAGTTCTCAGGGTTTGATTTAATCGTGAATGCGGCCTTTGGCTTATTGCCATTATTTTTTATTGGGAATCAGGTCTTGGTAGGGTTGTCGGCAGTCGTATTTATCTGGTGGGTAACATTAGTGCATTTTAAGAAGAGGCTTGGAGGTGTGACAGGTGACTGCCTGGGAGCAACTCAGCAGTTAAGTGAAGTGGTTTTTTATTTATGCTTGGGATCAAACATTGGAGTTTGATTAAATGTACAGGGTCTTCCGCAAACATTTTGCTAGCAGAGAAAAATACTAAAGATTCGCAAGTCTGATGAGCGTGGTATTTGCTTGAAATTGGGTTTGGTGTTTCTCTCATCGAATCACCCTTAAATTAAAAAGTAAAGGAGATTAAAATGATGATCAAATATAGCAATCCCATCATGCTTGCTTTTACTTTGGTGAGGGTGTAATTATTGCTCCAGAATAAATAGATAGCCAAAACAGTTGCTCCGGCCAGGCTCCAGATCAGTTCTATTTGCGGTAAATCAATGCTGGTGGGTTCTCCGCTCATGGCTAGAGCCAGCAAAATTGGAATGCTTAAACAAACGCAAATGTCAAAAATGTTACTGCCGAACACGTTGGAAATGGCTGCATCGTACTGCCCTTTTCTCGCACTGATTACTGAGAGGGCAGTGTCCGGAACAGAGGTCCCAGCGGCAATCACAACAAAACCCATGATCACTCCATCAATGCCCAGCATTTCGCCGAGAGCAAGAGAAGCTTCGACAAGAAGGTGAGATGCGCCTCCCATCACAATCATCATCGCAAGAATCCACAACCAGGCTATTTTTGTAGATGTGAGTTCCAGTTCACCATCCTCGCCATCCTCAGACATTGTTACTTCATTTTTTGGAGGATCTGTATTTTGTATTTTTGATATTTTGAAGTCTCGATGAAGGAGAAAAACATAAGCTAAATAGGCCAGTAAAAACAAGACTGCAACTCCTGCTCCCCACTCATTCGGAAAGTACCAGAGCATTGCGCCCAGCAGCAGTACAACGCCAAGATAAAAAATGTTATCCCTCCAGACAACTTCCCGACTGATGACCATTGGAGTTGCGGCGACCAATCCTGCTGCTGCAGGAATTATCAGCACATTGTATAGTGCAGATCCAATGATGCTGGAAATTCCTACCTCGGCTCTTCCAATAATAATCACTGCAATGACGGCTACACAAAACTCAGGGAACGAACTTGCTATCGCGTCAATGACTGCGGCTTTGATCGATTGAGGTATTTCATGTTTTTCCTGGATATAAGTCGCTGCTTGAGAAAAAAAGTCACCGGCTCGCCAAATGATTATGGTTGCAATTGCAATTAGTGTGATCCACAAAAAATATTCACCCCATAATATTCCGTTTTGTGTCAGGAACGAGGCAACGATTGAAACTCCGCTAAACATAATAATGTAACGGAACATGTCTTTGCCGAAGAAAAAAACGAGGGGAGCGAGCGGATTCATTTTGATGAGTTTATGAATACTGTTTATTGAGATTTGTTGTTGGAACTTAGTTGCCCTTCTTGACCTTTCAGCAGACGTTGAATATTCTCACGATGCTTGAAGATCAGCAGTGATGAAAGCAAAAGAAAAAGGAAAAACATGGGCCAAACCGGTGTTTCATTCTGTAACCAGGGAATCAGCAGAAATAACCAAGGAAGGACTGCCAGCATGGTGATCGCAGAAAGGCTGGAGATCCGTTTCCACATAAAGACGCCGACCCAGACTAGAGCCGCACAGATGCCAATGTTCAACTGTAAGGCTGCCAAAACTCCAAACAAAGTGGAAATTCCCTTTCCTCCTTTAAATCGAAGAAAAACAGAAAAAACATGTCCGCAGACAACCGCAATTCCCGCTGTGCTGAGAATAATAAGCTGAGTTCCAGGATCTGTTTCTGATGCAGGAAAATAAGTTTGCGCCAACAGCACAGCAACACTGCCTTTGCCAAAATCAAGCACAAAGGTCAAAATACCGGGCAACTTCCCCCCAACCCGCATTACGTTTGTCATACCAATGTTTCCGCTTCCCTGACGGCGAATGTCAATTTTTAGCCAGTAGCGGCTGATCAATAAGCCAAAGGGGATGCTTCCGAGTAAAAAAACAAACAAAAAGAAGCCTAACAAAGCCATGGGTTTTTGTGATTTTAATAGAGAAGGGGTTTACCAGCTAGATGATTTGCGACTGGTGGCAGATTCAATTCCTTTTTCCTGGATAGCATGTAAAAGTTCACGATCGTCTCGATGTTTGACCAAGGTTTGTGCACCCTGCAGTCTTTCAACAACTTTTGAATCAAGAACATTGGTCTGCACCAAATACGAAATCCAATCTAAAATTTCGCTGGTTGAGGGTTTCCGAGTCAAATCAAGCTCTCGCAGCTGATAGAATATTTCGATTGCTGCAGCTACTATTTTTTTATTTGCACCAGGATGATGCATACGGATAATTTTCCGCATCCTTTCAGGAGATGGAAACTCGATATACATGTAAATACAGCGCCGAATAAAGGGAGCCGGCAAATCCTGTTCGTGGTTGGATGTGATCACAATAATCGGCATTTTCCCAGGTTCACAGCCAATGGTTTGCTGTGTTTCCGGTACAACAATACGTCGTTCTGAAAGTAAAAACAAGAGGTTGTTAGGCAGTTCGCGTGGAGCCTTGTCGATTTCATCCAGCAGCAGAACCGATCCTGGTGTAGAAAAGGCCTGCGCGAGCGGTCCTAAATGGACGTATTCTTCTAAATTATCGACATGGCGGCCGCCGGTATCAATATGCGTGTCAATTCCAGCCTGTTTCATTTGTGCATTCGCGATGGCAGCTTGTGCATCCATTAGACGCTGTACTTCGTCGAAGCGTGAAACAAGTAAAGAAACTTTGCTTTCTGAGGTTATCGGTACCTCAAATATTGGGTGATTTTCTTGTGCAGCAAATTCTTGTGCAAGTTTTGTTTTTCCTGTTCCCGGCTCTCCTTCCAGCAACAGTGGTTTTTCCAGTAATCTTGCGATGTTGAAAGCTTCACTCAATTTGGGATCAAGTAAATAGGTTGTGGTTCCTTTGAAAAGTTTTGAGCTCATGTGTTTTGATCAATTAGTGTGTGCAAATGATGTTCTCAGTGGTTTAAGAATGCGATATTTCGTAAACTTTATCTTTCACTTGGTTATAGATTTCAGAAACTTCTAATTCAGGCACGTTATCCCATTCCATGATCTTGAGGAAATGCTTGCGCAACTTTCCTCTGGACAGTCCGCGTTCCTGCCAGCCGTTATAAATCTCATCCTGGGATGATTTCAGTGGGCGGCCATCAAGTTCTTTACGCAGTAGAAACTTGACGGCACTGTCCGGACTGGAAATGATGAAAGATCTGTGTGCTTGGTCTGTGATACGTCCTGTGCCGTAAACTACATCAGAATCCTCCTCTTCTGGACCACTTGATTGTGCAGATTCCTCTTCCTCTTCTTCGTCAACTTCAAAAGATTCTACATCCGGTTCCAACTCAATTTCCAAGGACTCATCATCCGCTGCCGGAGTTTCTTCTTCAACCAGCGTTTCTCCTGCTGGAGCAGTGATTCCCGGTGTACTATTTCCCCCTGTAAACGGCGATACGGCCAGACGTTTTTGAATTTGTTCTGGACTTGGAATCACAATTACTGCAAGAAGCAACAGAAAAGCAATCCCGAAAGTTATACTGTAAACCATCCCATTTACATACAGGTCATGGCGGTTTTTATCAAGATAATAGGTTGTGATCTCCATTCCTCGATAGACAAGATAACTTGTTTCTGACATGCCGGAATAGCAGACCATAATTCCACCCACCGTCGCCGCAAGGCCTCCGAAGATGGCAAAAACATATAAGTTAAGATAATTGACAGGCATTTGCACCTCACTTATTGATCAAGTTGTATGGTTGTAAATTGTCGTTGCCATCCGGTTTAAACTTCCAGGAAACAGAAATCCCCGGCTGAAAACGACATAATCCTCTTGATCATGAATATCGGCAGAAATGCAGATAACTTGAGTGATAATTACCAGACGGTTTTGAGAACGCCCCCATCAACAGCAAGACTTGAACCGGTAATGTAACTTGCAGCATCGGAGAGTAAAAACGCTCCGGTGCGTCCAAATTCTTCAATAGTTCCGTAGCGTCCCAGTGGAATTTTAGCATAATTTGCCGCCTGAATTTGTGTAAGGGGAACTCCTTGTTTTTCCGAGCTTAATCCATCAAGACTTCGTAATCGATCTGTGTTAATGCGTCCTGGCATCAGGTTGTTGAGACGGATGTTGTCCGGAGCAAGTTGTACGGAAAGACTTTTGACCAAACTGGTAACACCTGAGCGCATGACGTTGGAAAGGATCAGCATATCAATCGGTTCTTTGACTGACATCGATGTGACTGTCAAGATGGAACCTCCTCCCCGCTCACGCATTGAAGGCAGTGCAGCTCTAATCATTCGTACTGCGCTCAGCAAGTTCAACTCAAAAGCTGCTTGCCAATCATTATCAGAAAAATCTTCAAATTTCCCCGTGGGCGGGCCGCCGGCATTAACCAGCAATTTGTCAACACCGCCAAATTCCTTGAGCGTTATGTTGGCCCACTGTTGTATTGATTCAGGTTCAGACGAATCAAGCACTGAGGCTAAAACCGACACTCCGGTTTCTTTCCGTAATTGCTCAGCGGCACTTTCAATATCTGCTTCAGTGCGGCTGCCGATAGAAATCGAAGCTCCTTCCTGAGCCAGTGCTTGTGCGATTCCGTAGCCCAATCCTTTGCTGGAAGCAGCCACCATAGCGACTTTCCCATTGAGTTTTAAGTCCATTGTTTCTCCTTGAATATTAATGATAATCTACTGCGGAAACTATAATTTAAAAATTTTCCCTCGTACATGTGCCAGAATTCCCAGCAATAAAAATAATAGCATAAATCCCCCCCAAACCCATTCTGCATATTCACGATAAAAGGAGAATCGAGGGTGAATCTTAATTCTGGCGGTTAAAGTGCCTTCCTCGAAAAGTCCTAGTTGTTGACTCAGGTTTTTACCGTCTGCACCAATGAACACACTTTCCCCGTTGTTGGAGGCAAAGACGACCGGGACTCGATTTTCGAGGGCTCTCCAACGCAGAACAGCGACCATGTTTCCCGAAGCAGTGGTGCGGCCGAACCAGGCTAAATTGCTGAGGTTTACTACTAAATTTGCGCCATTCTTAACCATTCCACGTACAACGGCGGGAGAAAAAATATCGAAGCAGATAGGAGCAGAAAGTTCAATTTTTTCATTCAGGGAAAATGCAGTGTATTCTTGGCCTCGTTCAAACTCAGATAAGTTGGCAATGTTTTTGCGGAGCCACGCTGCGAGTCCTGGAAACCAGTCTGAAAAAGGAATGGTTTCTCCAAATGGAATCAGGAAAATCTTGTTGTAGCGTCCCAACACTTCACCATTCGAGTCAATCAAAACTGAGACTCCATGAAATTTGGGATCGGTTTTAGTGTGTTTCCAGTCTACAGTCGCAAGCAAGATGGAGGTTTGATGCTCTTCAGCAAAGGCAATCACTTTTTCACGTGAGGCTGCCACTTTGAAAAATGGATCCGGATACACCGATTCCGGCCAAATCAATAATATAGGAGCGGATGTATTTTCCAGAACCTGTAAGTCCGGTGCTGGTTCAGCCAATGCTTTCCGAGAATCTGAGAGCAGGCTTTCCAGATTTTGCTCTCGTTTTGAGTGTGCAAGCTCCGGATTGGAAGCAAGTTCTCGGAGTGAGAAATTTGGCTGAATCACAGTCACGGTGAGTTTTGGATTTTGGGTTTTGGATTTTAAGTTTTGGGTGCCCAAGTCCCGAATACGCCATGCTCCGTAGCCTAAACCGATGCTCCACAAAATCAAATAAATAGCAGTGGCTTGCAGCAATATTTTGCGGTTTCCTTCATTCTCTATTTTCCAGCGCCACCAATAGATCAGCAAAAAAGAGAAACCTGCGCTGTAGATGAGAAGTCCGGATGAACCAATCAAATCTGCAACTTGTTCAATCCAGGGGAATTGAGAGAAAGTCAGTCCGCCATAATTCCATTGAATCAGTCTGGGATACCATGGATCCAGTGCGAGAATAAACGCCAAACGCAACACCAAATCCCAGCCGCTGCGCTGTCTGATGAAAAGTAGAGGGAGACCAAAATAGACAAAAAGCTGCAAACCGACTTCAAGGCCATAGCCCACTGCGGTAATCAGCAAGGCTGCAAACCAGGGTAAATGTCCGAAAACGTGAATGCTGTTAGTGATCCAATATCCACCAATTGAGGCAGCGATACTGCCGGAAAGCCAGCAGGCCGTGAAAAATAAGCCGGCCTGCTTCCAGAAGGGAAACAGTTGTTTTTTATGCAACTGCTCCAGCACCAATAACAAAGGGAAAAAAGCTGCGATTCCCACCCATTGCGTACCAAACCCCGGTGCGTTCAGGCCGAGCAATATGCCTGAAATGGTGCTGCCAAGCCAAAAGAGGTGTAGAGTTTTGGATTTTGGGTTTTGGGCTTCTCCGGAATTGTTCATGTTTTTTTGCGGTAGACTTGCAACCTTTTTTTGTTAGTGTTTAAAATGTGTAATACGGTTTCTATCAGTCAATTATATTTGCAAATATTATGATTAATTTGACACCATTCTCACTGGAAAACCCTGTTGAAGTTTCACAAGAGACTTTTAATAATCTGGTGCAAATGAGGGAAAAAGGCTGGAGCCATTGCGATTCAAAAGAAGAATGTCTCGCAAAACTGCATTATCTCCGCACTGGATTTTCCCAAGGAAAAATTGCAAAAGGAGATTTTAATGAACGAGAAAAAAAAATAGTGGTCAGCTACTGGAATAGAGGGAGCTAGTCTGGTTTTTAAGATTCAGGTACTGTGCAGAAATCTTATAAGTGATCATCGCAACAGTTTTGCAACCTCATGGTTTCCAGATGCTTCCGCAAGTGTTAAGGCACTTTCTCCTTCAGGTGTCAGTATTTTGTCAGATGCACCTAGCTCGAGCAGATTATTAACGAGCTTCATTTTTCCACGTTTTGCCGATATCATCAGCGCTGTTTCCCCATCGTTGTTCAAGGCGTCTAGTATAATTCCGCGTGATATTAGTTCATGCATTTCCGGTGATGCACGTTCAATTTTTTCAGAACCGGGTTCAGTATGACTGGTCTCATTTTCGACATCACTCATTGCCATTAAATGCCAAATTCCGTTCCCGTTTAAGTCTGTTTGTTTTCCACTTTGTCCGGTATCCAAAAGCTGAATCACAACAGATAGATGATTATTTGTGGCCGCAAGCAACAAAGCGGACCTCCCCGAAGTATCTTTTAACTTTGGGTCTGCGCCAAAATTCAGCAAGAGAGCTACCGTTTTCTGGTGGCCATTCAGAGCCGCAACCATCAGAGCCGAATGGTGAAACACCAGCTCAGTCGTATCGACTACTGCACCTGCGCTGAGCAGTGTTTGCAAAATGTCATCATGGCCGTTTCTTGCGGCCTGTATGAAGGCAGTTCCTCCTTCTCCGCTCAAGTCAATAGCATTAAGATGCAGATTTGCACCTTGAGCAAGCAGCATCTCAACAACAAGCAGTTGACCAGTTTGAGCCGCTCTCAATAAGGCAGTTTTTTCAGTAATATCTTCAGCGTGTAAATCTGCTCCATATTGGATAAGCAATCTGACAATTTCACGAAAACCTTTTGAAGCTGCCAGCATCAAAGCCGTCTCTTTCCAGCGATTTCTACTCTGGACATTAGCGCCCAAATCGAGCAATATTTTCGCGATATCCAAATTACCGTGGGCGGCTGATGTCATTAAAGGTGTGTTTCCTAAAAAATCTGCAGTTTCCAGTTCAGAAGTCTGAAGGCCAAATGTTGGGTGGTGGAGCAGGAGCCTTACCATTTTGACCTCTCCAGTTAAAACTGCAGACATCAGAGGAGTTTGACCCTGGGCATTTTGTAGTGTAGGGTCTGCTCCACGTTCCAGCAGGATCTTCGCTGTTTCCCATTGTTTCCCTTGACAGGCAAGATTAAGTGGAGTTTCGTTTTGTGGAGTCAGGTAATTAATTTGCGCACCTTCTTCGAGAAGAAATACAACCATTTTGTTATATCCTCGTCGTGCAGCGTAGAGTAAATTCTGATTTATGTCGGCTCCCTGAGCAATCAGGATCTTTGCAGCTGGGAAATATCCCTGCTGTACTGCATGTGCCAAAGCAGTTTTCCCGTGATCATCTTTTAATTTTAAATTTACCCCTTGGCTTAACAAGGCCCGTACCACGTTTTCGTGACCTTGAGATGCCGCCCAAATAAGTGGTGTTGCTCCATCGGAGCTGCGCTCGTCAGTGTGGGCACCATTTTTAACCAAAAAATTCACAACATCGGTATATCCCTTAAGAGAAGCCCAGGTCAGCGCTGTCCAATTGTCTTTATCTTGTACAGTTAAATCGGCACCGTTCTGAATAAGAACTTTTACTGTTTCGACATGTCCACCTCCTGCAGCCAGCATCAGGGGCGTCCAGCCGGAAGCAAGGCTACTTGCTCCAGCACTATTGTCAATTTTTGCTCCACCTTTCAGAAGAAGTTCTACGATCTTTGAATGACCATTATTTGCTGCCCACATCAAAGGTGTCCATCCCTGAGAATCCCGAACTTCTGTATTTGTGTTTAAATCAAGCAGTATTTCAACCACTTTTAGTTGTGCATGTGAAACGGAATAAAAGAGATTTTCTTGGTTATTAATTTCTTTACTGCTGAGAAATCGAACCATAGAGAGACGTTGGTGTTCTGCTGCATGCATCCACGCCGTTCGGCCGTAGCGGTCACGAAAATCAAGTCGACCCTGCTCTCGAAGTAGCAGTTTTACGATTTTTATATTTCCTTGAGCAGCAGCAACCATCAAAGTAGTTTTTCCAGCAAAATCTCGAGCATTCACATCAGCTCCTTTTTTGAGCAGGAACTTTGTTAGCTCAAAACTTCCTTGAGATGCTGCGGCCATGAGTGGTGTGCGTTTATTTTGGTCAGGAGTATTGACAGAAATATCTTCCTGAATCAGCAAAAGTGCCGTTTTCAAATGATTGTTGTTAAGGGCGAGTAACAAAGCATTTGCTCCTTGTTTATCAACTGCATCCACATCAACTCCAGCAGACAACAACCATTTCACAGTCTCTTCTCTACCATACATTGCTGCCACCAGCAGCGGTGACCTTTGAAACTCACTTTCCAAAAAGTTGGTTTTGGCACCTGCCTTCAGCAGCAATTCAATAATTTTTTCGTGCCCGGCCCTAATGGCCCAAGTTAGAGCTGTTGATCCATTGAGAGACGTTAAATCTATCTGAGCGCCGCGTTTTAGTAAGTGCTGCACAATTTCGAGATGCCCACTCTGAGCCGCGTACATTGCTGGGGACATTCCCAGTTTATTCTGAAAGTCAGCTCGTGCACCGTGTTTCAATAAAGTTTTGAGTATCTCAATCTGCCCTACGTGCGCGGCCATCATTAAAGCCGTCCACTTTTGATTCGTTTCAGCATTCGGATTTGCACCTTGCTGGAGTAAAAACAAAATGGTATCAAGGTGTCCTTTTTTAGTTGCCTGAATCAATGCCGTTTTGCCTTGGGAATCAGTATCATTCAGGCGGGCACCTCTTTCTACAAGTAGCTTTACTGTGGCCAGAGCTCCAATTCCGGAAGCAAAGATAAGCGGTGTTACACCGTGAAACTCTTTCGTTCCGCGAATGTTTACGCTCACACCTTGTGCCAGCACCCGCTCTACTGCAGGCACGCTATTCAGAATGGCCAACATCAGCCTAGTCCATTCGTCGCGTCCTTTTACGCTGATTAAGAAATTCTCCAAGCGGTGGCTTTCTTGCGAATCAGCTTGGTCAGCTGAGGTTTGAGCAAAAGCCAGCGATGATAATGACAATCCGGAGGAAGTAAAAAGAATATCTGCTGCTGGAGGGAAAAGAAGCGAAAAAAGCAGGGCTGTCCGGACAATAGATGTCCGAGAAGAGGTATGGGGCCGAAAATACTGAAACCTACGGAAAACCCAAGATGGAATAATCTTACACATTAGACTCGGGCTTGACAGTAAAGGATAAACCATTTTCCTGTTTTCCATCAGTTGGATGCAGAAAGCTGCTGATATTGAGTAAAAGACCTGTTAAAAACATAGCGACCACAAGAGATGTGCCTCCGTAACTGATGAAAGGAAGCGGCAAGCCCTTAGTCGGCAGCAAGCCAATAACAACGAAGAGATTGAGGATGATTTGCAGGCTGAGTATAGTTGTGGCTCCAAATGCTAGGTATTTTCCAAATGCATCCTGTGCATTCCACGCAATCCAGTAACCGCGCCAAATAAAAACCGCAAATAGAATAATCAGAACACATACCCACAAAAACCCTAATTCTTCTCCAATGATGGCAAAAATAAAATCGGTATGGGCATCAGGCAGGAAAAGCCGTTTCTGAAGGCTTTCTCCTAGACCCTTACCAAGCCACCCGCCTGTTCCAAGTGCAATGAAAGACTGAATTATTTGAAACCCAGAATTTTGTGGATCATCCCAAGGATTCAAAAAAGCCAGCATTCTCTGTACGCGATAGGTATGTGAAGCAATCAATAATCCTGCAATAACACCAACACCTAACAGGCTGGTGGCAATATGAATGGGGCGGCCGCCGCCGACATACAGCATCAGCAAAACTGTCGTTGCTATTAAAACTACCGTGCCAAAGTCCGGTTGTAGCAGGACAAGAAAAAGGTAAATTCCTGTGACAATAAAGTTAGGCGTCAAACCGCGGAAGAAAAAAGCCAGCATTTCTTGTTTTCTCTCCAAATATGAAGCCACATAAATAATCAAAACGACCTTCAGTAATTCGGCAGGCTGCAAACTCAACGACCCGACACGTAGCCAGCGGCGTCCTCCTTTAACCTCGTGTCCTAGTTCAGGAATCAAAACAATGATCAGTAAAACCAACATTCCCAGCATTAGCCAAATAGAAAGCTGCTGCCATTTGTGATAGTCTACAACCAACGCAACTCCCATCACGGCAAGTCCAACTAGAATATGCATCAGGTGCCTGTATAAAAAGTACTGACCATCATTGTGTTGAATGTCTGCATAAACTCCACCTGTGCTGTAAATCATGACTGTTCCCCAAGATAGCAAAAACAGGGTTGCTCCAATCAGAGGCAGGTCATATCGATAATGCGTATTTTTTTGGGGAGACAAATTCTGTTTTGGTATGAAAAATAAAGAGAATATTAAATTCTGAGTTTCTAACCGGGCAGACTTTCAAGTTAATTTCCTAACAAACTATAAATTATATCGTTCTTCTTAAGAAGATTCAAATGCACTTTTCGTGAGTTTTTGCTGCAGGGCCTCAAGATTCTGCGGATTTTTTTCACGTTCTGAATAAATTTCTATCACAGCAGATTTGTTTTCGCGAACTGCTTTTGTATAATCTGACTCAAAAGCGCTGATGGAATCAGGGTTGAAATAACCCAAGTCAAACATTTCAGAAACTGAGCTGAAGTCGTAGGAGTGGGGTGTACCGAAAAATGGTTCAAATATCTCTGTTTGCCGGATAACGGGTAGGAATGAGAAAATACCCCCGCCGTGGTTATTGAGCAACACCAGCAAAACCGGTTCTGGAGAATCAGCGAGCAGTTTGAATGAGTTTAAATCATGTAATGCAGACAAATCTCCAATAAGTAAAGTGACCGGCCGCTGCAGTCCGGAAGAGTATCCGCACGCTGATGCAATAAGGCCGTCAATTCCGCTGGCACCTCGATTTAGAGCTGTTGGGATGTCTGCTCCTTTTCCGGAACCAACCATGTCTACTGCACGGACTGGTATGCTGTTTCCGATGAAAAAACCGTGAGTTTCTGGAATGATTTCAGTCAGCTTCCGCACTAAACCGAACTCGTTAATCTCCTTTTTTTCCGGATTAACAGAAAAATGCTGTACCATCAAATCTTCAATTCGCTCTGATGCCTGCAGCCATTGTTGAGTTATTGACTGAACTAGATCGGCCCTTTTTTCTTGCTGCAAACCCACCACAACATGCTCGCAAAACTCAGCAATATCTGCCTCAATTTTCCAGCGAAAGTTATGGGACTGGTCGTGGCGTTCAGCATGATCTGCGATCCACACCATTTGAGATGCAGGATTCTGTTCCCAGCGTTTGAGCCAGCGTTTTGAAGTTGGTGGGAAACCAATGTGCCAAACTGCTTCAATTCCCCAGTTTGCAACGGCCGAGTCGTCCAGTAACAGCTGATCGTAGTAAGTAATCCGGTTGGGACAATTATTACCCAGACGAAGTCCAGAAGTGACATCTGCAAACACCGGCCAGCCTAACTCTTCTGTCAGTTTTCTAAGGGGATCAAGAGAGTTCGACGGAACTCGTCCAATGCTCAAAATTCCGGATTCTGGACAGTGTTTTAATAAATCCTGTATTTCTTTAGTGGGCAGGATTTTTCTTGAAGCAGCATAACGAACGTAGCTTTTTGTTTTCGGTGGCTGTATTAAATTAATTTTTATGTCTGTTTCATTGTTTTCAAAGAAAGGTTCACGGAATGGAAAATTCAAGTGTACTGGTCCTGACAAAGGACGGTGAGTTTTGGAAAGTGCATGGTCAATAGTGGAAAGTAAAGCTTCGGCCGTGAACTCAGGTCCAGGACAGCCAGGATCAAAAAACCAGCGGACGTGTGTGCCAAAAAGTTGAGTTTGGTTAATAGCTTGATTGGCTCCGGTGTCTTGAAGTTCCAGTGGTCGGTCAGCAGTCAGCACCAGCAGCGGAATTTGCTCAACTGAAGATTCAATAACTGCTGGTAAGTAATTTGCGGCGGCAGTTCCGGAAGTGCAGATCAAAACTGCCGGATGGCCGGTTGCACGGGCGTGACCGAGGGCATAATAAGCGGCTGCACGCTCATCGTAAAATATAGTCGATTTTGCTCCTTGGTTGCGCGCCGCTGCAATCGTCAAAGGTGTGGAGCGTGATCCCGGAGAAATGCAAAAACACTCCGTGCCATGCTGCACTAATTCCTCAATGATCCAGTCACCCCAACGTTCATTCCAGTTCACGATCGTCCTAATAAAGATTGCCAGCTTTGGAGTTTGACTTCTATCTCCCTCCACTCTTCTTCCGGAACGGATCCTTCAACAATTCCAGCTCCAGTATAAATCCGCAAAGTGCGACCGCACAATAGTCCGGATCGAATACCAACGGCAAATTCCGCCTGACCACGTTTTATCCAGCCCACTGGTCCGGCATACCACCCACGGTCAAATGGTTCAAGCTCTCGGATTAGTGCACGAGCCTCCGGATCAGGTGTTCCTGAAACAGCAGGTGTAGGATGAAAAGTTGGCAGCAAATCGGAATCATCAACATCCGGAAGCAAGATTCCCTGCACCCTGCTTTGCAGGTGTTGGACATGTCTTAGTTGTAGGCGTTCCAAATAAGACAAGCGTTCTGTCTGCTTGCAAAATTGCTGCAGTAGACGCTCCATTCGTTCTAAAACCATCAAATGTTCACGCTGTTCTTTTTCACTTTCACGCAGTTCTGTAGCCAGTCTTTCATCATCCTCAAGAGTTTGCCCACGTGGACGAGTGCTGGCGATTGCTTCACTCTCAATTTGTGTTCCGGATCTACGATAAAGCAACTCCGGTGTGATTCCCAAAAAAGCTTGATGAGGAGCAAGCTGAAAACAAAAATGAAAAGCTTGTGGTGCCTGACGCCGCAATTGGAGCAGCAGTTCATTGGGATCGTAGTCACGGGCCAAGCTGAAAACAGCGGCTCGTGCCAGAACCACTTTGTTTAATTTGCCGGTAGAAATGTTTTTAAGTCCTTGTTCAACTAGGCTGCACCATTGCCGATATTCCGGGAGATCGTGACGTTCCAGCTGAATCAAGGGGTTGTCTGGAATAGTGATATCTTCAGTACGCAGAGACTGCAGCAAATTTTGCAGCTGCTGCAGTTTCGAATCGGCATTTTCTACCAGATAGATGTTACAGGCCAGAGTTACATTATCATCAACAGTGCTTAATTCAACCAGCGGCAAAGTAAAATGTGCAGTCCCCCAAGTTTGCCATTCTGGAGAAATTGTGGCCGTGGCGTCAAAACGCATTCCTCCATAAAAACGGACTGTTTCTGGAGAATCCTGCAATATTTTGCTGATAGCTAGCAGAATATTTTCGTAACCATCTTTTCCATCTGCAATCTCAAGAGCCGCACCAATTCCAGCAAACTGTTCTTTTTGCGTGCGGTTTTCCCAGTAAACCTTTTGAAAACAATCCTGCAAGGTTAGCCATTCCAACGGGTGGGCCATCACTACGGATACTTCCAGACGCACGACTCCCGAATTATCCGAAATCGAGTTTTTATTGGACTTAACCCATTCTTGGAGCAGTTTTATTAGAGCATGACGCGCCTCTTCAAGCGATTGGAATTTTTCGGGTTTCACTAATTTATTATTTTGAATTGTTAGTTGGTTTGTAGGCTACATGGACTGTGGAAGCTCCAAAAACGAAATCATGAATTTCAGCCTCCTGGAATCCTGCTTCAAGCATTAAGTGTTTAAGTAATTCCTGATTTGGGTATTCAAGTGAAGAATGTGGCAAATAGTGAAACATTTCCTGTCCCGGCATCAGCCAATTCCCTATCAAAGGCACAATACGGAAAAAATAAAAATTATTAAGTTCAGCAATAACAGGCAAACGAACCTTGCCTACATCCAGGCAGACCATGACTCCACCTGGTTTCAGTACACGCAGTATTTCTTGCAGACAACCGTTCAGGTTTTGGACATTACGTAAACCATAACCAATCGTCACCGCATCAAAATTTGCATCCGGGAAAGGAATATTCATTGCGTCGCCCAGCAAAAATTGTATACCAGAATTTTTGCTGTTTTTGGATTCAGCGATTTTCAGCATTTCTTCAGAAAAATCGAGACCAGTGACGATGCATAAAGGATGCTGCCGTAATACTTCACGGGCAATATCTCCAGTTCCGCAGCATAAGTCCAAGCAGTGATCACCAGGACGTAGCCCTGTTTGTCGCACCACGAATTTCTTCCAATAGCGGTGCATTCCGAAAGTTATGACATCGTTAAAATGGTCATATTTTTTTGCTATTTCATCAAACTTTTGTTCAACATAGTTTGATTTCTCTTCAGCGCTTGGAAGTGTGTAGGCCATCTATTTTTTTAATAAATCCGCTTTTACGGAAGATAAGAGAGATGAATATTTTGCAGCAAGTTCTTTGAGGTCCAGCCGGTAATAACTTCCCAAACAGCGTATTTTACGAATTTCTTTTTCAATTTTTTCAACCGCAGAATCCATTCCTGAAGCGCAGGCATTCACATCCGCAATTCGGTGTCCCATTTCGTAATTCTGATGATTTGCCATGTAAAGTTTTCCATCCTCTTCGTCTACTTCATTCCACCATAAATCACACTCAAGAGGTGATGAAATATCAATCGGTAATTTTGGTACAGAGGGAACCACGTAGGGATAGCCGTATCCTGCTAACGTGAGTGTGCAGCCAAAATATTTTTCCGGATGCCAATCGAGAACCGGGGCTTGATTCCGGACGACTTTCAGTAAAGCTTCAACAGGTTTTTTTAACATCCTCAACAAGAGTGCAGTAGTAGTTACTCCCAAACGAATGTTGTATTCAATTGCATGCCAGGTTCCTTCTTTACGGATAGCTGTGACCTGGAGTGGCCCGGTATAGCCGGTTTTTTCAAACCAGGGCTGCAGCGGATGAATCAATTCTCGGGCTAATCCATATTTATCATCGGGATCCTGTTCAACTATTCCGGCCAATGGTGCTCCAGCCAATGGCCCCATATCTCCGGTAAAAGCACGTTTGTATTCCTGGTTTGTTACCAAACTGCTGATCTCACCACCGCTGATAAAAACAAAATGCCCAGCTTCTTCTTTTCCGAGATATTCTTGTAAAAACAACCCTTCTGCATAGTCCACCTGCTCGATCCAACCAAGCGTATCTTCCGAACTTTCACAGATAATGGCGTGGATAGGGCTGAATGGCGAGCAAATAGGATTTTTCAAAACATATGGCCTTGGATCGTCATGCATCAATTGACGAGCCTCAATTCGATTCTGTACATGGTGGAAGGCTGGGACTGGGATGCCGTATTGCCGGCACAAATCTGAAGACTCCTGTCGTGAGATTTCGATGCGCATAGCATCACCGACAGGACTAAAAATTGGCCATCCGCACTTTACCAAATCAGCTGCCCAGGGTTGTTCAGCCCAAGCTACTGCATGCGGTATAATCAGATCCGGTTTAAATTTTTCAATCAGGGACAACGGAGATGGGTGATCTTCGGCGTTCCACGTTTGACCGGCAATTTTGGGGCCGAAATGGCTATAAGGCCTGGTCAAGTAACAGGTGGTTTCGGCACCATTTTCCTGAAGGATGGTTTGTACTGCATGTGCAAAAGCACCCACTCCCAATACCATCACACGAGAAGTCATAGTAATTTCAATTCACAAGAATGTCCAGAGTTTGCCAATATTCTAGAAATTGATTCCAGCAAAGCTGGAAATTCTGGGCTGTTAGCTATGATGGTTTCGCAAAAAGTCATAAACTGCTGGAAAATAAATTTAACTACAGAGAGTCACAGATAATGGTTTGTAAAATTATCTTTCTATGTGGCCACTGTGGCTTTGTGATGATTTTATGCAATTTTAGACTTGTTAAGATTGCATCAGATTTTGTCAAAAAATCTTATTTAATTGAGTACTGATACTAACATATAAAGTGACGTTCTCCAAGTCGTCACTTATTCCTAAAAGATTGCCGCTTCAGGAAAATGCACCGTAATTGACTTGAAGCAATGCGGTTGCTGTTTTACTGTGTTAGAAACCCGGGAATTGACTCTCGTGACCCTGAACACTTCAGATTTGTTGAATTTCAACGGACTTGAAGTTGAAAATAGGTTTTCAGAATGAAATTTTTCTTGGGATAAAAGTATTTTTGCCCATCTTCATTATGAAAGATCTCACTTTATCCGTGTATTCCAATCCTTTTTGAGGCAAGTCTCTTTGCAAACTACTCCCATGGTCAATAAATATACAGTATGGTGGCTTTCCGGCATAATGCTGCTTGGAGCCATTTTCCGCTTATCTATATACAACTTGCATCCTCTGTTTATGGATTCAGCGTATTATGCTTCTTTGGGACGCTCTATTGCAGAAGGCGACTATCTGCTTCAAGTTAACCAGATGAGCGACAAACCACCTTTATTTTTTTATGTGCAGGCTCTTTTTTTCCAATTTCTGGGCATCTCTGAATCTGTTGCGGTTCTTCCAAGTTTTATAGGTGGAATAATGGGTGTTGGCATAATCTATTTTTTAGGAAGAGATTTAAAAAACCCTGTTGCGGGTTTACTAGCAGCTTTTCTTTATGCAATTTCTCCCGGTAGCGTGATACTTTCAGCAACGGGTATCGTTGACTCTCTATTCATGGCAGTCACGATGTTGTCTTTGTGGACATTACTTCATCGTCGTTATTACTGGACGGGTTTATTGATCGGGATCACTTTCGGGATGAAGCAAACTATCCTTTCCTTCGGGCCACTCTATCTCCTCTGTCTATTAATTCTTGAGTTTCATCATCATTCTTGGAAAGAATCTTTTCATTCCGTCACAAAATCAGTTTTTAAAATGATGCCCGGTTTTTTTACAGTTTTTTTACCAGTACTATATTGGAGCATGTTTTTAACTAGTGAGAGGATGAAACTTTTCAAATATATAACAGATTTTGTATCAGGGGTAAATGATCCACAATTTGTTGGAACATCTCTTGACCGCCTTTCGTATTTGCAAAGAAGCTTGGGCGAGGTCGTTGGTTTGAGTTGGCACTGGATCATTGGATTATTGGTGCTATCTATACTTTTGTTTCTTGGAAAAATGTATCAGAAATGGCACTCCCAAAAAACCATTGAATTAACAGAAAAACTGCATTTTTGCTTCAATCTGTTCACACTATTTTTTTTCTTCTTGCTGATTTTTGTAGCTCAAAAATTCTTAGCGTGGTGGTATGTTTTTCCAGTTTTCCCTTTTCTAATTTTGACTGGAAGCATTACTTTAGTGGAACTGGCAAACACTAGATATTTGAGTTGGAATAGAAATGTTAGAGATAAAATAATGATCGGCATCTTGGGAGTGATTGTTTTACTAGGGACCGTTCCCAATGCTACTGAGAGAGTTCGTCAAATTGGGAAGAGTTTGAAGAATGCCCCTTATCAAGGGGCGGAAGAGGTTGTGAAAGAAATAAAACCATATTTGGTGAAAGGAGAAAGTTTTCTTTTTGAACAGGATCTAAGTTGGATGTTACGCTATTATCTCTTTGGAGAAAAATACAGGAGCCTTCACTATGATTTTGGTGATCAAAATATGGAAAACATGAAAGGTATGCTTTTTCAAGAACCATACACTAATTTTTATGTGCTGCTTGATCGTAGTCGCCACGATGATATTTTTCAAATAAGCAAAACTTTAGCACCTGAATATAAAGCAGAAAAAATTTCCCATAGTTCTGGAGATAACTTCCGCTTTTTTAAAATCGTTCCAGTTTTTCCAGAATCTCTTAACAGCACACAAAAACTACCTGAGGAATGGGGGGAAGGATGGGAAACTTGGTGGCATGACATCCTAATTAGCAAGTGGCCAGAGGCAAAAAACATAGAAATTACCAGTCATAGGAATGAGACAGCTGGGCAATTTGAGGTTAAGTTGGTGGCGGAGCAAGTTCCATTTAAAGATTTAGTAGTCAGTAGGATGAAGGTCTCAATCCAATCTCCAAAACCAAATATTCCTCTTTCACTATTTTACAACTGGCCTGTTTTTCAAGAGCACCAAGGTATTACAATGCAATTAAAGGTTAATGGAAAAACCATGGAAAGATCTTTGTTAGAACGGTTTCAACAGGTAAATAAAATTCAATTTCGCACAGAACAATCTCTGACAAATATTCACGCATTTGGCCAAGTAGGAACTACCTCACTAGAAGTAGAAACTGATGTCCATTTGAGATTGGAGCCCGGGCTTGTTCGAGTAGATGTCCGGCGTTTTCTCCTCAATGGATGGGACCTGACCTGGCTTACAAATTTATTCAAAAATCATCCGATTCCTCCGTTAAAAGTGAATACATTCCCATCTTTGGGGCTTCGATTAAACAATGTTAAGCAACAAAAAAGGTTGATCGTGTTTGATTATGAAGCTCCAGAAAGAATGAGTCAATGAGAACTAAACAGCATTACCAAATTTGCGTAGGTGTTTTTACCTTCAGCAGTAACGAAAATCAACAGCTTTAATTCTCTGAGATTGATAGATTTGTTAGTAAGCAAATCTATCTTTTACTATCATGTCAGTAATGGATACACAGAAATCAATAAAAAAACTTCGTATAAATGCAGATGACTTTGGCTTAACAAAAGGTGTTACTGATGGAGTTTTGTATGCACACCTTAATGGTATTGTGACTCATACTTCAATTATGGCACAAGGACTTGATTTCCAACGAGCAGTACAAATTGCAAAAGATACCCCAAGTTTAGGTATAGGTTGTCATTTGAATGTTTCGTGGGGCAAACCGCTGCTTCCGGTTGAAGAAGTATCAACTTTAGTCAGTAAGGAAGGAAAATTTTTCACTTTTGGTCAGGTTACATTACGTTCTTTTTTGAGACGCATTGATCGTAAGCAACTTGTTGCAGAATGGAAAGCTCAAATTGAGAAGGTTTTGAATACCGGACTGATATTAACTCACCTGGATAGTCATCATCATCTACATCTCCTTCCTACCTGTTTTCAAGTAATTAAGGAGTTATCCCAATTTTATCAAATCCCTTATCTTCGGAAACCTTCTGAGAAGCTCAGCCTAAGTGAACCATCTTTGATTAAACGAATCATTTTTTATGTTCTTTGCATGCGCTCTTGGCCCCAACCTAGCAGTGATACTTTTTTCGGGCTATCCCTGCAAGAAACAAATGACTACAGTTATTCGCTTAAGAAAATAATAGGGAGAGTTCCTTTCGGGTTAACTGAATTAATGGTTCATCCTGGTTGGATAGACTATGACCTAACACGAGAAGATAGCATGTTGAAATCTCGAGAGATAGAGTTGGTATCCCTTTGTGACCCAACTATAAAAGATTTTCTTTTAGAAAATAAAATAATTCTGGACCGTCCTTAGTTTTAGCAAGGTCCGGATGTTAGTAAATGTGGATATTCCATTATCTCAATTAAAATTATGGTCGAAAAAGTAGAAATTGAAATTAGTCTTATTGTGCCGGTTTATAATTGTGCTTCTTGGATTACGGAAAAAATCCAAGAGATCTACAAGCACTTTAAGCAAAAAGAATTCAGCTGGGAAATAATTATAGTTGATGATAGTAGTGTGGACGATACTCCTGTTACTATTGAGAAAGTTATTGAAGGAATTGAAAATATTAAGCTACTGGTTTTGGAAAAAAACATGGGCAAAGGGGGAGCAGTATTAACAGGCCTGAGGCAGGCCAGAGGAAAGAATAGAGTATTCACTGACTGTGATTTATCTTATCCATTAAGTGAGGTAGACAAAATTGTTGTCGCAATGCAAAATGGGGCAGATGTCGCCATTGCAAACCGCAGAAATGAGGAAAGTATTTGTGAACTAAAACCCCACATTTTTAAACAGGTATATTCAAGAGAACTATTTGGAAGAATTCTTAACCGCATAATCAGACTTCTCAGTTTGACTGATTTTTATGATACCCAGGCAGGTCTTAAGGGGGTTCAATCCTGGCTTATACCGCATCTCGATTCGATGCATGTGTACGGTTTTGGTTTTGACATAGAGTTACTATTAATTGCTGGTTACAGAGGGGCAAAAATTGAATCCATTCCAGTAAGATATCAATTTTTTGATGAAGTAAGTACTGTGAATGTTTTTGTAGATGGTTTTTCAATGCTAAAAGACATCTTAAAATTAAAGCACAAGCAATCGATTGGATATTACTCTTGACATAGTTAATAAAGGAGTGAGTGTGGTGAGACTAGATTTGATTGACAAACTATAACTTCCAGGAAAAAACAATAAATACAAGAGATAGTTTGTTGGCGATGTCGATTAGAAATAATAGGGCCAACGACATAACCAAGGTGATTCAAACTTACTACGGATACTATGATTAGGACATAAGTAAAAACACTTCGAATTTATTATCATTACCTAAACCGTATAGTTAAATCTGAGTAGTTATTTTGTTCAGAGCGCTTCTGCACGCAGGAATGCTATTGGAGGATTACCCTTAGACTTGAATAACATCTCAAATTCCGTCAGAATATTGTTTTCATTATAGTTGCTCCGGTGCAAATCGGCGGTGTGTTCAGCAATCTTATAGGTGTCAATCTCCTTCAGAATATCTGTTATGGTTTCAAAATATTCGAGATGATCTGTTTTAAATCGTAATTCTCCTTTGGAGCGGAAAAACGGATGCATTTTGGCCAGGAAATCAGTACTGAGTATTCGATGTTTTCGACGAGTTTTTTTAGACCAGGGATCAGGGAAATTGATGTGTAAACAGTCTATGCTGTTGTGCGGCAAATATTCATCAATAAATTCACCGTGTTCTCGCATCAAAAGTATGTTACGAATATTTTGCCGTTCAATCTTTTTTGCAGCCAGCACAAGTCTTTTGAAGCGTAGTTCAAGGCCGATGAAAGCGTCTTGCTGATTTTCCTGAGCCCATTCGATGAGATACCGTCCGGAGCCGCAGCCAATTTCTAGATGTATTTTCCTGGAAGGTGCAGCACCACTCGTTTCTTTTATTATGTTGGTCCAGAGTTGCTGAAAATTCTCAGGAGTGGGATGTGGAATGAGCAGTTCCGGGAAATCGTAAACACGGGCCATGTACGGATTGTTTTTTACCAGTTGTGAAAATACTTCCGGGTTTTCGTCACGGTAGTTTCTTGGGCGGTATCGCATGGAGTTGAGGTTTTTGAAGTTATCTGACAGTCAAAATATAGTGAATGTTGAAAGTGTCCATTATTCTAATGATGGCACTGTGACACTTAAGTTGAGCGACAAGCGTGAGCTGAAATTAGCCGCGGAAGTATGGTCCGGTTTAGAACAGCCACGTGACAATCCGCTGACAGATTCTCAGCAGGAAATCTTGGAACGAGAAGCCTGCTACACAATGATCCAGAACAAAATGCTAAGCTTTCTTGCTGTACGAGAGCATTCTGCCCAGGAATTACGCAGAAAGATTAAACAACGTTTTTTTAAAATAGCAACTTGTGATGTTTCTGCTTTGGTTGAACGTTGCTTGCAGGAAATGCAAGAGCGCGATTTTCAAAGTGATGAACGTTTTGCTAGGCGCTTCACGGAGTCAAAACTGTCAAACAAACCATATGGTCCTTTCAAGATTTTACAGGATCTTCAAAGACGCGGTATTTTCCGTGAACAGGCGCAGGCTGTTCTGAATGAGTTTGGCAATCAGGGATTTTGGCTGAAAAAAGCAGTCGACTGCCTGGTGCTCTTACAAAAAAATAAAAAAATACAAACCCCTGAGGCTTTGAGCCAAAAACTTTACCAGCGGGGCTTTTCCCGGGAAACTATCGAACATGCTCTGAAAGAGTATCAAATCATTGAAGCTCAATCAGACGCTGGAGAATTTGACCCCGTTCCGGAAGTGCTTACAACTGAAAACCCATGAACCCCCATTGTCGCAATGCACAAACAAGATTTGCAAACTAATTCCGAATCTGCTGACACCGAGTCTTTTTATCAATCCAGAGGAAACTCAGGAGAAGCAACTGCTTCTGAAAAAGAACAGCGCTTTCCGGAAAGACCAAACAAAGAGCAGGTTAAGACTTTTCCGATTCTAGCTTTTGAAGGTAAAATTCACTTAATCACGGAAAAGAAAGGACTGAGTCAAGCACTAAAAACTTTGTGCCGAGAGTCGGTATTAGGCTTTGATACAGAAACGCGGCCCACCTTCAAAAAAGGGAAGCAATATTCTGTATCCCTTTTGCAGTTGGCCACTGCAAATGATGCGTTTCTGTTCCGTTTAAACCATTTGGGCCTTCCGGAAGAATTGGCGTCGTTGCTGGCAGATCCTGACATCTTGAAAGTTGGAGTTGCCATCTTGGATGATATCAGAGCGCTGCGAAAATTGAGAAAATTTGAGGTAAAAGGCTTTGTTGATCTGTCAAACATTGCCAGTGAATTAGGTATAGTGACCTGTGGCTTGCGGAATCTTGCTGCTATATTTTTTGGTGCTCGGATATCTAAAAAAGCACAATTAACAAATTGGGAGCGCCCTGATTTTAACTCGGGCCAAGCCCTTTATGCAGCTACAGATGCATGGATTTGCCTGGAGATGTATCGTTTTCTGGATAGTGAGAATCTGCTGCCAGAAAATAATATTTGGAATATGCCGGAATCACCCTTGCCAAAATCGTCGAGGAGGTACAAAAACTTTAACGGAGGCAGGAAAATTGGTAATGATCCAAAAACAATGGAATGACTCTTCAAAAGCGGATCCGGATGAAGTAAAACATTTGTGTCAAGAATGGGAAATGCATCCGCTTGTGGCAGAAATCCTTTTGCGCAGAGGACACGAAACAAATGAAGAGATAAAATCTTTTTTATACCCCAGCCTCAATAATCTCTGTGATCCTTACGAACTACGCCAGATGCATGAAGCGATCGAACTGCTCAAAGATACGGTAGTTAATAATCGGCGCATTGTCATTTTGGGTGATTATGATGTAGATGGAATCACAGCAACTGCAATAATGCTCGAATTTTTACGGGGAAGTGGGGCGCAGAATTTGGATTTTTTTATACCGAATCGATTGAAACACGGCTACGGTTTGACTGAGACCAGCACAGATATTTTACTGGAAATGAATCCAGATTTGGTCATCACGGTGGACAACGGCATCACGGCTGCTCTAGAAGTTCAGCGTCTTAATAATGAAGGTGTTAAAACCATTGTAACTGACCATCATTTGGCTGATGTGAATCTTTTGCCTTCCGGAATAGTGGTCAATCCCAACCATCCGGAATGTTCATATCCTTTCAAAAAAATCTCCGGATGCGGTGTGGCCCTGAAGCTCATTATGGCTTTGAGAAAATCCTTACGTGAATCAGAGTGGTGGACTGCCGAACATCCGGAACCAAACCTACGTTACAGCTTGGATTTAGCTGCTTTAGGCACGGTAGCGGATGTGGTCCCTTTAGTGGAAGAAAATCGCGTTATAACGCACCATGGTCTGCTTGTGATGAACGAGAAACCGAGAATTGCGATTCAGGTTCTTCAGCGTTTGAAAAAAGTTAACACCATCTCTTCCCGTACTCTTGCCTTTCAATTTGCACCATTGCTGAATGCCGCAGGACGCCTGCAGGATGCTGACATGGCAGTCAGGTTTTTGCTTTCAGAAGACCGCGAAGAAGCAGAAAAGATGGCACAAAAACTTGACTCTGCAAATCTTGAACGGCGTGAAAAAGAAGAAGAAATGTTGGAAACAGCTCTCAATCTTGCTGAAACACAAAAGCAAGACCCGGCTTTAATTCTTGCCTCTCCAGAGTTTCATGAGGGTATCAATGGGATTGTCGCAACTCGCTTGGTTGAGCTGTTTTACAAGCCTGTGATTGTCCTTACCGAAAATGAAATAAAGTTAAAAGGCTCCGGACGTTCCATTCCAGAATTAAATCTAAAAGACGCACTTTCCGATTGTTCAGATTTGCTTGAGCGTTTTGGTGGACATGCCGCAGCCGCTGGTTGCAGCTTGATCCCGGACAATTTTAGCGAGTTCCGCAAACGTTTTATTGCTTTGTGCGTCGAGCGACTTCCTGCTTCACTTGACCCGAAATTACAACTCGACGGTTCACTGGAATTACCAGAACTAACTAATATGTTTGTGGAGCAACTGGATCGTCTCCAGCCTTTTGGAGAGGGGAATCCAGAACCAACTTTTTCTGTCAAAACTCCGGAAATGCCGTTTATGCGGTTTAAAGAAAACCATGTCAAATGGCAGGTAAACGGGAATGTTGAAATTATTGGCTGGAACCGGGCGAACACCTTTGCAGAAAAACCTCCATCACGATTGGCTGTGAATTTGGGTTTTAATGAGTTCCGCGGTAGGCGCAAAATTCAATTGACCATTCAGGATTCCCGAGTATGAAATCATCAGAAGAAGCACTTTGTTTGGCCTACATGACGGCCGGTTCAATGGAAGAGGCAAAGGACATTGGGCGAATGCTAGTCAAACAAAACCTAGTTGCATGTGTTAATCTTCTTGAAAACATGACTTCAATTTATAAATGGAAAGAAGAACTTGAGGAAGATTGTGAAGTAGTCATGATTGTTAAAACCCGCAAGTCACTCATGCCTCAACTAATTAAAACCGTCACCAAGCACCACAGTTACGAATGCCCCTGCATTCTGGAGTTGCCCATTCAAGGAGGGAATACTGAATTTTTACGGTGGGTTGCAACAGAAACCAAACGAACAGAGGAAAGTTACTAAATGCATCCAGACACGATGAGACTCATCGATCGATGGGTCGGAATTCCTCTATGTTTTTTTGCCAGTCTATGGCCTTGGAAAAAAACTCAAGCAGGTTCAACATCCCCATTGTCAACAAACATTCCACCTCCAGATACCATTGTTTTTATCGGTATTGCGGAAATTGGAGCGCTCGTGGTGGCTTATCCAGCAATCCAAGAAGCCAGAATAAAACACCCGAACAGCCGAGTTTGTTTTATTACGGCTCCCAGTGGTTTCCAAACGCTGGAATTCATGGGATTTGAGGAAGAAAATATCTATTTACTGGAAACCTCATCAGTACAAAGTCTATTAAAGGGGCTTCTTAAAATGCGTACCCACTTTAAGGGAGAGAGAGTTTCAGCCGTTGTTATAGAACCGTTCACTCGTTTTAGTACTTTGCTTTCCGCTTGGATAGGAGCCTCACAACGTATAGGATGTTACCGGTTTCTGAACGAAGGGGTATACTTGGGAAATTTTCTCACACACCGTCTGGTTTACAATTCCCATTTGCACGCATCACAGACATATTTTGCACTGGCAAAAGCTTTGATTGAACCGGTTTCAACAAAACCTCTCCTTAAAGAGTCCATCCCCTCCCAAATCCAGAACCGCCTGAGAATAAACATTCCAGAAAAAGAGCAGCAAACTTTAAGAAAACGTCTGCAAGCAGAGTGTCCAGAAAATCCTTTGAAAAAAATCGTTTTACTTAATGCTAATGCCAGCGACATTGTTCCCTTGCGAAAGTGGCCACTAGAAAATTTTGTCGAACTCGGCAAACAACTCTTGGAGAACTCGGAATTTACTG
>UINC01001107.1_pt1 | contig 29346 bp, 25 predicted proteins | sample 5385821 | NCBI WGS metagenome assembly UINC01 (sample SAMEA4666929, study PRJEB26691) | marine metagenome | isolation source: Pacific Ocean | place: Pacific Ocean | collected 2011-10-13 | reverse complement strand
TCTCAATTTGATTTATTACAAAAATTTAATTTTAAAGTTTCTGAAAGTGCCCATTTGATTTTTAACTTTCAGCACTCCAAGTCATCAAATATAGATCGTTATGATAAACTGAATGAATATAATTCTTCAGAAAATCTCAAGTATGCTCAATGGTACTATGGCCCTCAGAAAAGGACACTTTTATCAACTGCTTATAATTTTTCAAAAAATAATAACTGGTTAAAAAGAGGGGCTATAGTTGTTGCATTTCAAAAGATTAATGAATCTAGACATAATAGGAAATATCAATCTCTTGCTTTGAACTCACAAATAGAAGATGTAGAAGTTTTTTCTATAAATGCTGATTTTATTAGGAGACAAACTGATTTCTCTTCGCTATCCTATGGGTTTGAATATACTTACAATAATGTACATTCAATCGCCTATGGAACCAACCTAACCAAACAAAACAATTCTATTTCTAGTATTAATAAATCCCAGTCCATTTTTAAAATTCCAACTAGATATCCAAGTGATGGAAGCAATTATAGCACGGCGGCCTCCTATTATGAATTTAGAAAAGATCTTTCAAAGAACTCTAATTTTAATTTTGGCATGAGATATACATACACGTGGTTAAATGCCAGTTGGTTAGAAGAGGCTTTAATTGACGCTAATTTAAATGCCATAAAAACACAAAATTCATCCTTAACAGGAAGTCTTGGCTATGTTTATAGATCAAATAATGATTGGCAAATAAGCACTAATTTTTCCAGCGGTTTCAGATCTCCGAACATTGATGATATGGGTAAAATAAGAGAAAATAGAGGGATCCTTTCTATTCCAAATCAGCACCTAAAACCAGAATATGCTTACAACTCTGAATTAGGTTTTAAAAAATTTTATAATAATAAAGGGAATGTTTTTTCGCTTAACCTTTATTATACTCATATTACAGATCATATTATTAGAGATTCTTTTGAAATTTTGAACGATACATCAACCGAAGACCCTAAAACAATACTTTATAATTCTGAAGAGGTAAAAACTATGGCAAACATTAATGTTGGAAGAGCATACATATATGGTTTCTCGATTGATGCAGAAGCCGCAATCCTAAAAAATTTAGCTTTTAAAAGCAATATTACCTATACTAAAGGTGGCAGTATTAAAAACCCTCATCCTTTACCTTCAATATCTCCTTTATTTGGATCTTTTTATTTAAAGTGGGTTAATTCTAATTTTAAGACCCAATTATCCTACAAGTTTTCAGGGCCTAAGAATCCAGAAAATTATAGCTATGGAGGAGAAGATGGCCTTGAAGAGACGCCATTATTAGGTTACAATGATAAAGACCCAGATTATTATGGGACGCCCTCATGGGGAATTTTTAAAATCTCCTCTTCTTATAAAATTTCAAATAACTTAAAAGCTACCTTAATTTTTGATAATCTATTTGACATTCATTATAGAGAGTTTGCTTCTGGCATATCATCCCCTGGAAGAAACTTAAATATCGTTTTAGAGCATAAGTTCTAAAAAATTTCATCTAAAATGGTTACTTTCGCTTCTATCAAAATTTCATTTAAGTAAATGGCTTTTAAAGAATATAAAAGTTTAAATCTTTCGCAAATCGCCAAAGAAATTCTAAAAGATTGGGGTTCCAATCAATCTTTTGAAAAAAGTATAATTCTTAGAGAAGGATGCCCAAAATATGTTTTTTATGAGGGGCCCCCTTCTGCAAATGGCATGCCTGGCATTCACCATGTTATGGCTAGAAGTATAAAAGATATTTTTTGTCGATATAAAACATTAAAAGGGTTTCTAGTAACCAGAAAGGCAGGTTGGGATACACATGGTCTCCCGATTGAATTAAGTGTTGAAAAAGAGCTTGGAATCACTAAAGAAGATATTGGAAAATCTATAACTATTTCAGATTATAATAAAGCTTGTAAAAAAGCTGTAATGCGTTATACTGATGTATGGAATGACTTAACAAAAAAAATGGGTTATTGGGTTGATATGGGAAACCCCTATATAACTTACAAGTCTAAATATATCGAGTCTGTTTGGTGGCTTCTAAAAAATCTTTTTAATAAAGGGTTAATTTATAAAGGATATACTATCCAGCCATATTCACCTAAAGCGGGAACTGGCTTAAGCTCTCATGAATTAAATCAGCCTGGAACATATCAAGATGTAACCGACACAACTGTGACAGCTCAATTTAAAGCTATTAATAATACTTTGCCAGATTCTATCCAACAAATTGGTCCTGTTTATTTTTTGGCATGGACGACTACGCCATGGACTTTGCCTTCAAATACCGCTTTGACTGTGAGTCCTAAAATTAAATATGCCCTTGTTTCTAGTTTTAATCAATACACCAAAAAGCCAATTCATGTAATTTTAGCTAAAGATTTAGTATCAAAGGTTTTTTTAGGCCCTTTTATTCAAGTTGAAAACGAATTAATGCTTAAATTAAGCTCTAACCATAAAAATAAAATTCCTTATTGTTTAAAAAAGACATTTAACGGTAGTGAATTAATTGGAATTAAATACGAACAACTATGGAATGAAGCGCCAGTTCCTTTTGAAAATGCTGAAAATGCTTTTAGAGTTATTGGAGGGGATTTTGTTACTATAGAAAATGGCACAGGAATTGTTCATACGGCACCAACATTTGGAGCAGATGATGCAAAAGCCGCCAAAGAAGCTAATCCTGAGGTTCCTCCTATGTTAATATATGATGAAAATCAACAATTAGTTCCTCTAGTAGATCTACAAGGGAAATTTAGGCCTGAACTAGGCAGCTTAGGAGGAAAATATGTTAAAAATGAGTACTACAGTAAAGATAGCGTTCCTGAAAGGTCTGTAGATGTCGAAATCGCTATAAAACTAAAAGAAGAAAATAAAGCGTTTAAAGTAGAAAAACACACGCATAGTTATCCTAACTGCTGGAGAACTGACAAGCCTATATTATACTACCCATTAGATTCTTGGTTTATTAAAGTAACTGAGAAGAAAAGCCTTTTAATTGAACTAAACCAATCGATTAATTGGAAACCTAAATCTACTGGCGATAGAAGGTTTGGGAACTGGCTTTCTAATGCCAACGATTGGAATCTTTCAAGATCAAGGTTTTGGGGTATTCCTCTCCCAATTTGGAGGACCGAGGATTCAAAAGAAACCATAATAATTGGGTCTATTGAAGAATTAAAATGTGAAATTGCCAAATCTATAAGCTTGGGCTTTATGAAAGTGGATCCATTTGATTCTTTTCAAGTTAACGACATGTGTGATTTAAATTATGACAAAATTGATCTTCATAAAAATATTGTAGATGAAATAATTCTATCATCAAAAAATAAAAAAAGAATGTATCGTGAGCCTGATTTAATTGATGTTTGGTTTGACTCTGGCTCTATGCCATATGCACAATGGCATTACCCCTTTGAAAATAAAGAAATGATTGATGATAATATTGCATTTCCCGCTGATTATATTGCAGAAGGAGTAGACCAAACTAGAGGCTGGTTTTATACCCTACACGTTATTAGTTCAATGGTTTTTGAATCTATTTCCTATAAAAATGTGATCTCAAATGGTCTTGTTTTAGACAAAAACGGTCAAAAGATGTCCAAAAGACTAGGAAACGCAGTGGATCCATTTAAAACTATAGAAGAATTTGGCCCCGATGCAACGAGATGGTATATGATAAGCAATGCCAATCCATGGGATAATTTAAAATTTGATATTGATGGGATTGAAGAAAGCAAGCGTAAGTTTTTTGGCACATTGTACAATATATATTCCTTTTTCTCTCTTTATTCTAACATAGACAATTTTAGCTTTAATGAAAAAGAAATTAAAAATTCTTCAAAACCTGAGCTAGATAGGTGGATAATCTCCGAGTTGCATTCTTTAATTATTGAAGTTGATAATCATTATTCCAATTATGAACCAACTAGAGCAGCAAGGGCAATTTCAAAATTTGTACAATTGTATCTAAGCAATTGGTATGTAAGGCTTTCTAGGAGAAGATTTTGGAAAGGGACATACGAAAAAGATAAAATTAGCGCCTATCAAACATTATTTACATGTTTAATAGAAATAGCTAAAATATCATCTCCTATTGCTCCATTTTTTATGGATCGTTTATATTGTGACCTGATCTCAAACACTAATTTTAATTCGTTTGATTCAGTTCATCATGCTAATTTCCCAACTTCAAAAAGAGAATTCATAGATCCCGAATTACAAAAAAAAATAAGAAAAACACAAGTAATCTGCTCCTTAATTTTATCCCTTAGAAAAAAAGAAAAAATTAAGGTTCGACAACCTCTTTCTAAAGTAATGATACCCTTTTCTTCTGCAGCTGAAAAAACAGAACTTGAAGAAATTTCTGGCCTTATAAAGTCAGAAGTAAATGTCAAAGAAATTGATCTTATAAGTAATTCTTCCGGAATTTTAGTTAAAAAAGTTAAACCAAACTTCAAAAGCCTAGGCCCTAAATTGGGGAAATTATTATCTCAAGTTACTGATCAAATTAAAGAGTTTGGAGATAAAGAAATAAAAAAAATAGAAAAAGGAGAACAAATTTGTTTAGAAATTAATTCTAATAACGTTACCCTTGAAGCATTAGATTTTGAGGTAGTCTCTGAAGATATTGAAGGTTGGTTGGTTGCTTCCGAAAATAATATAACAGTCGCACTGGACGTTCAATTAAACAAAGAATTAATAAATGAAGGAATAGCTCGAGAGCTAGTAAATAGAATTCAAAATCAGAGAAAAGAAATTGGCTTATTAGTAACAGATAAAATTATTTTAAAAATTCAGAAGGATAATATAATTGAAAAAGCTATTTTTGAAAACAGAGACTATATAGTAAATGAAACTTTAGCAGTTGATTTAATTCTTGTAGAATATATAGCTGAAGGGATTGAAATTAAATTTGATAATATAAATACTAAATTAAGTATACATAAAAATAATTAACAATGGCGATTACACGATATTCCGATAGCGATTTAAAAAAATTTAAAACTTTAATTGAAGGAAAAATTGAAAAAGCGCAAAAAGACTTGTCTCTAATAAAAAGTGCTTATATGAATGATGGAAATAATGGGACTGAAGACACATCTCCTACATTCAAAGCATTTGAAGAAGGCTCACAAACTATGTCAAAGGAAGCTAATACTCAGCTTGCTATTAGACAAGAAAAATTTATTAGAGATTTAAATGCTGCTCTAATAAGAATTGAAAACAAAACCTATGGGGTTTGTAGAGAAACTGGTAAATTAATAAACAAAAAAAGATTAGTATTAGTCCCTCACGCTACTTTAAGCATTGAAGCTAAAAATAAGATCTCTTAAGCTTTAGAACAAATTTCTTTTTAATCATGGACTTCTATGACTTTAAATAAATCTATTTTAATAATTCTTTGTGTTATAATAATAGATCAATTATCTAAAGTTTATATAAAACTTCATTTTCCCTTAACCCTTTATGGTGATGCTTCTCTTCTAGACTGGGGTTGGTTTAAAATACTCTTTATTGAAAATAAGGGGATGGCCTGGGGGGCTAAGATCAGTGATTTTATTCCTATTATTAGTGAAAGATCTGGGAAATTAATCTTAACTCTATTTAGACTTTTGGCCGTCCCACTAATATTTTATTGGCTTTGTGACAGTATAAAAAAGAGTGGGGCTAAACTTTTAACAATTAGTATTTCTTTAGTTCTTGCAGGTGCAATTGGCAATCTTATTGATTCTGTCTTTTATGGATTTCTTTTCACAGACAGCTATCTAAATGTTGCCGTTTTTAGTCCAGGAAATGGGTATGAGTCTATTTTTTATGGTCATGTAGTTGACATGCTTCAGTTCCCAATGTTTACCTGGAATTGGCCTAGTTGGATCCCCTATATTGGAGGAGAAAGTTTTACTTTTTTTGAGCCTGTATTTAATATTGCTGACACTGCAATTAGTACTGGGATTGGAATAATGATAGTCTTCAACAAAAAGGTTTTTTCTTAAAGCTATTTTTTAATTTTAAACTTATTACTCTTATATATCATATATGGCATACTGAAAACTATTGGCACACAGTACGCAATAAGTGCTGTTATTTGATCAAAAGCAATATAAAATATTGCAAAAAACAATGTTGAGTAAATGGCTAGGTTTATAAAAAAATTTTTAAAAAATTTAAGATAATTTTTAAGATCAAATGATTCTTTTTCTTCTTTTGACATAGTATTATAGCCTGCCAGCAAGTATTTTGCATTATTTTCATTTATTCCAAAAGCAACAAAAATGAAACATACATTTGTTATAATTAATGATATTACTATTCCTATCTCCACCTATAGGTTTAATTTTATTTGTTTAAAATTAAGGATTAATTTAGTGCCGTGAGTAAAAAATCTTTTAATGTAAAGCTAGCTACTATTCCAAATCTGCCTGGAGTTTATCAGTTCTTTAATGCTTCCAATAAAATAATATATATAGGCAAAGCTAAAAATTTAAAAAATCGTGTTTCTTCCTATTTTCAAAAAACCTTAAACTCACAAAAAACCAAAAACCTTGTAAAAAATATTTATGACATCAAACATGTTGTCGTATCGTCAGAATCTGATGCTTTGCTTCTAGAAAATTCTTTAATTAAAAAATACCAGCCTAAATACAATGTATTGCTAAGAGATGACAAAACTTATCCCTGGATTTGTATAAAGAATGAACGTTTCCCTAGGATTTTCTTTACTAGAAAATTAATTAAAGATGGCTCTGAATATTATGGGCCATATACAAATTATAAGACTATTAATGTTTTACTTGATTTGATTAATAATCTATATCCAATAAGAATTAGCAACTACAATCTTTCGGAAAAACAAATAAATTCTGAAAAGAAGGAGCTGTCTCTTCGTATTTTAAAAAAAGCTAGCAACATTATAATTCTTGGGTTTCAGATAGGCGATTCTAGTAATTCAACTGAAACCTTAATTTCAGAAAAAGAATATAATTCTAATATCACCTCCGTTAAACAGATCCTTAGAGGCAAATTTACCCCATCTAAGGAGTTTTTAAAAAAACAAATGCATAGCTATTCTAAAAAAATGGATTTCGAAAATGCACAAAAAATCAAAGAAAAAATAGAATTGTTGGTTAATTATCAATCTAAATCAACTGTTGTTAGCTCTAAACTTAATAATATTGATGTATTTAGTATCCTTTCTGATCAAACCCATGCTTATATAAATTATCTACAAGTTGCACACGGGCGAATAGTTCGATTTCATAATGTAGAAATTAAAAAAAAGTTGGATGAAAATGATAAAGATCTATTATTACTCTGTATAATTGATCTAAGAGGAAAGTTTAATTCAAATAATAAAATAATTATCTGCCCTTTTAATTTTAATAAATTAATTTCTGCCAAATTTATTCTCCCTAAGGCAGGAGACAATAAAAAACTTCTTGAACTCTCAAAAAAAAATGTTGCTCTTTTTAAAATAGAAAAACTAAAAAGAATTCAAATTGTTGATCCTGAAAGACACTCAAAAAGAATTCTAGATCAAATGAAAAATGATTTAAGATTAAAAACAGTCCCTATTCATATAGAGTGTTTTGATAATTCTAATATTCAAGGTTCAAACCCTGTTGCTGCATGTGTAGTATTTATAAATGGCAAGCCAGCCAAAAAAGAATATAGGCAATATAATATTAAAACTGTTAAAGGGCCTGATGATTACGCTTCTATAGAAGAAGTTGTTTTCAGAAGATATCAAAGAATGATTAAAGAAAAAAACCCTTTGCCTAATCTAATTATAATTGATGGAGGCAAGGGTCAACTTAATTCTGGTGTTTCTGCATTAAAAAAACTTAATCTAAATAATAAAATTACTGTTTTAGGAATAGCAAAAAAATTAGAAGAAATTTATTCGACACAAGATCCTATCCCTCTTTATCTAGATAAAAGGTCTGAATCACTAAAGGTAATTCAGCATATGAGAAACGAAGCACATCGATTTGCTATTACATTCCACAGAAATAAAAGAAGTAATGAGGCATTAAGATCTTCAATCGATTTAATTCCAGGTATTGGAGAAAAAACCAAAACAACTCTTTTAAGAAAATATAAATCGTTAAAAAAGATCAAAGAAACGCCAGAAGAATTAATAGCTAAAGATGTGGGAGTTTCAAAAGCAAAAAAATTAATGTCATTTTTAAATTCATCCAACTAGTATTTTATATTTTTGCATATATGCGACTTAAAACTATATTAATTTGCTCCATTTTTTTTCTCTCAAATTTAATTTATAGTCAAACCTCCTCGGGGAACAATTCTCCTTTTATAAGCTCCTCATATGATTCCTTTAAGGAGGGGGAATGGCTAAAGTTTAGAGTCCATTATGGAATTTTTAATGCAAGTTTTGCTACAATTGATCTAAAAGAAGGTTTATTAAATGACAAAAAAGTTTTCAGATCGATAGCTATTGGTCGAACAACTGGGATTGCCAGAATTTTTTTTAGACTGGATGATATTTATGAAAGTTACTTTGATAAAACTATTGTTAAGCCTTTAAAATCAAAAAGAAATGTTTATGAAGGGGGTTATACAAAAAATGTTGAAATTGAATATGACTATAATAATAAAATTGCAATAGTAAATGATATTAAGAACAACACTATTCAAAAAGTGACTATTAAGGAAAATGTTCAAGATATAATATCTACATTTTACTTTCTAAGAAATCATTTTGATGTTAGTAAACTAAAAACAAATGATTTTGTTAGAATAACAATGTTTTTTGATGCTGACAATTATAATTTTAAAATGAAGTTTTTAGGATATGAGAATATAAAAACAAAATTTGGGATAGTTAATTGTTATAAATTTAGGCCATATATTGAATCTGGCCGGGTTTTTAGAGATAGCGAAAGTTTAACCCTCTGGGTTAGTAATGACAAAAATAAAATTCCAATAAAAATTGAGGCTGAATTAAGAATAGGGTCAATTGAAGCAGATTTGGAAGGATTCAAAGGGCTTAAGTTCCCATTTAAAATTATAATAAATGAATAGATTTTATCTGCTTATAGTTTCCATATTCCTTATTAATTCCTGTAATAAAAATCCAAGGGATAAAGCTCCAACTATTATAAAAGAAAAAATTATAAAACAATTTGGTTATACTCTAAACGATTATCATGTGGTTAAAGACACAGTTAAAAATGGGGATTCATTTGGGACTATTCTTGAAAAAAACAATTTATTTTATCCGCAAATTTATAATATAGTTCAGAAGGCAAAACAAGTTTATGATGTTAGAAAAATCAATATTGGAAAACCTTATACAATTTTGTTTTCAAAAGATTCCTTAAGATCTCCTGAGTTATTTGTATATCAACCAAACCTAATTGAATACGTTTTAGTTTCATTAACGGATTCCCTGTGGGCTGAAAAAAAGGCTAAGGCAGTAAAGAAAGTAGAGTTTGAGGCTGAAGGAACAATTACAAGCTCTCTTTCTGAAACGATGGAAGAACAAAAATTGTCCCAATTGTTATCCAATGAGCTTTCTGAAATATATGCATGGACTATCGATTTCTTTAGGCTTGAAAAAGGTGATAATTTTAAAATTATATATTCTGGAAAATATGTAGATGATTCAATATATGTTGGTTTGAATAGAATTCATTCTGCTTATTTTGAACATAGAAAAAAGTCTTTTTATGCTATTGAATTTGAAACAGACCCCAAAAGAGGAATTTTTGAATATTTTGATGAAAAAGGGAAAAATTTAAGAAGAGCATTTTTAATGGCTCCTGTACAATTTAGCCGAATTTCATCCAGATATAATCTTAGGAGAAAAATAGCCTATTATGGGAGGATTCGTCCTCATTTAGGTACAGATTTTGCTGCTCCTATTGGAACCTACATTAGGGCAACAGCTAGCGGAACAGTTGTTCAGTCGGGCTATACAAGAGGAAATGGAAATTATGTCACAATAAAGCACAATGCAACCTACTCTACGCAATATTTACATATGAAAAAACGAGGAGTTAAAAGAGGGCAGTTTATAAGGCAAGGAGATTATATTGGTACCGTCGGCATGACAGGGAATACTTCTGGTCCTCATGTTTGCTATAGGTTTTGGAAAAATGGAAGGCAAGTTGACCCATTAAGGCAAAAACTTCCTGAAGCAAAGCCCATCTCACAAAACTTAAAAGATAAATACTTAACTTACATGAAACCTGTAAAGCAACGGCTTGATTCTATAGGATCAAATGTTAACTTTGTAAAGAATTCAATAGCCAACAATAAATAGATGTCCTTAAAAAACATAAACCCTGCCAAAACATCTTCATGGAAAACTTTAGAATCTCATTTCAATGAAATAAAAAATATTGAAATAAAAGACTTCTTTAAAAACAATAATAGGGCAAATGATCTAACAATTAGCTGGGATAAATTTACTGTTGATTTTTCAAAGAATAGGCTAAATGACAAAACTCTTCATTTGCTTTTCAATTTGGCAAAAGAATGTGATTTGGAAAATTCTATTAAAAAACAGTTTCAAGGAGAAAAAATAAATCAAACTGAAAACAGAGCTGTTTTACACACCGCTGTTAGGGCTAGTAGTAAAGAAAAAATCTTTGTTGATAATACAAATATTGTCCCTTCCATTATTGAATCTAGAGCTAAAATCCGCAGTTTTACTGATGATGTTATTTCTGGAAAAATAAAAGGCTCAACAAATAAAGCCTTTACGGATATTGTTAACATAGGAATTGGGGGTTCTGACTTAGGCCCTGTCATGATTGTTGAGGCGTTAAAATATTATAAATCTAGGCTTAGTCCACATTTTGTTTCTAATGTGGATGGGGATCACGTTTTAGAAATTTTAAAAAAAATAAACCCTGAAACCACTCTTTTTATAATTGTTTCCAAGACTTTCAAAACCCAAGAAACTCTCTCTAATGCAAATACTATTAAAAAATGGCTTATATCAATATTGGGAGAAAAAAGTGTTCACAGTCACTTTGCAGCTGTTTCTACAAACACAAAAGAAATTGAAAATTTTGGAATAAATAAAGGCTATGTTTTTTCAATGAATGAGTGGGTGGGTGGAAGATTTTCTCTATGGAGTTCCGCGGGCCTTTCAATTAGTCTTTCTATTGGATCAGACAATTTCGAAAGTTTGCTTAAAGGGGCTAATAAAATGGATGGTCATTTTAAATCCTCTCCTATTGAAAAAAATATTCCCGCAGTTTTAGGATTAATCAGCATTTGGTATAATAATTTTTTTAAATGCGAAACTGAGGCAGTGATTCCCTACTCTCAATATTTAAATAGGTTGCCTGCATATCTACAACAAGCCGTTATGGAAAGCAACGGCAAAAGCATTGATAGAAAAGGTAATAAAACTAATTATCAAACTGGAAATATAATATGGGGGGATACAGGTACTAATTCCCAACATGCTTTTTTTCAATTAATTCACCAAGGAACCAAATTAATTCCCTGTGATTTTATAGGTTTCACAAATTCACTTTATAAAGAAAATAATCAGCATAACAAATTAATGTCTAACTTTTTTGCTCAAACAGAGGCTTTAATGATGGGTAAAAGTGCTCCGGAAGTTGAAAAGGAATTGTTACATAACAGTAATAATGTGGAGGGATTGCTCCCTTATAAAGTGTTTGAAGGGAACAAGCCAACTAATACTATTTTGATTGAAAAATTAAATCCGGAAACGCTAGGCAGCTTGGTTTCTATGTATGAACATAAAATTTTTGTTCAAGGAGTTATTTGGAATATTTATAGTTACGATCAATGGGGAGTAGAGCTGGGAAAGGAGTTAGCTTTTAAGCTTTTAAAAGAGTTTGAAAACAAAGATCTTAAAAAGCATGATGATTCTACTATTTCCCTTCTAAATAAATATTTAAAAATTTAGAACAGTTATTCACAATAATTGTTTAAAAAATTAATTTATAATTCCCCTTTTGTTTCGAAAAATTAATCACATTTGCTATAATACTATAAAACTACTAACAACTATGAAAAAATTAACTCTAATGTTGGCAGCGCTTCTTGTTTCAGGGCTCTGTTACTCTCAAAACATTTTAACTGGAACAGTCGTTGATTCTGAGATGGGCAAAGGACTACCTGGAGCTACAGTCTTAGTTAAAGGCACTTCAAATGGAGTTTCTACCGATTTTGATGGAAACTTTGAAATCACTTCGGATGGCCCTGGTACTTTAATCGTATCATTTGTCGGATATTATAGTCAAGAAATAAAATTTGACGAATCTATGGATATAACTGTTTCTTTAAAAGTTGCTGGATTATCTGGAATAACTGTATTTGGAACTGCAGATTTTGCTATGAACAGAGATCAAGCGGTTACTGTTACAACTTTAACTGCTGCTGATATTCAAGAAAGAATTGGTAATCTTGAACTCCCTGAAATGCTTAATGCTACTCCTGGGGTGTATGCAACAAGAGCAGGAGGAGCTTTTGGAGATTCCAGAATTAATGTAAGAGGGTTTGATTCCCAAAACACTGCAGTTATGATTAATGGAATTCCTGTAAATGACATGGAAAATGGAAGGGTTTATTGGTCTAACTGGTCAGGACTTTCAGATGTTGTGTCCGCGATGCAAGTTCAAAGAGGGCTTGGAGCTTCTAAACTGGCTATCTCATCTGTTGGTGGAACAATTAATGTTTTAACTAAATCTACAGAACTAGACGAAGGAGGTAGAATTGCCGCTATGGTTGGTAATGATGGTTATGGAAAAACTGTTGCATCATACAACACGGGTGAAATGGATGGAGGTCATGCTTTATCGTTATTATTTTCTAGAACAGCTGGAGATGGGTATGTAGACGGAACAATGTTTGAAGGTTACAATTACTTTTTAGGATATGGATGGAGAGACAGTTCAAACAAACACAATGTTCAGCTAATAATTACTGGAGCTCCACAAACTCATCATCAAAGAACTGGAAGCTTTTATAATATGGCTTTGGGGGCACAGTATAAACAATATGGAATTCGTTATAACTACAACCATGGTTATTTAAATGGTCAAGAATTTAACTGGAGAAAAAATTTCTATCACAAACCACTTGCTTCAATTAACTGGGAATATAATATAAATGAAACTACTGACCTTTCTGCTTCTGTTTATTACTCAATTGGTAGAGGAGGCGGAACTGGAGATATAGGTAGAGCCTATGGTTATCAATATGCAAGTGGAGATTTAAATTATAATGGAGGGTATGCTTTTAGAAACCCAATAAATGGTCATGTGAACTATGATAAAATATATTCATATAACAGTGGCGTTTCTACTACTTTTTACCAGGGCAAAACAGCTGCAAACTCCAAAGATGCTGCTACTGGATTGTTCATAGTTAATGATCAAGACGAAAGAGTAAATGGAGTAAAAAGAAATGGAATAGTTAGAAGAGCCTCTGTAAATTCTCATAATTTTGTTGGAAGCCTTATTAATCTTAAAAAGAAGCTTAATGATAAATTTTCCCTTGACTTCGGAGTTGATATTAGGTCTTATAAGGGGATACACTACAGAAGATTAGACAACTTACTTGGAGCTGATGGCTATAGAGATTTTGATAATAAAAACTATGCTGATAAGTCCATTAATGGCAAAGGAAGTGCTGTACGAACAACGGAATACAGCTCAAACCTAGGAAGTTTATGGAATGTTTTTAGAGACACTGATAAAGAGGAAAAAATAGACTACCACAATGATGGATTGGTTAGATGGACTGGGGTATTTACTCAACTTAAATACAAACATAATAATGTTGCTGCTTTTCTTCAAGGAGCAGTTTCTAACCAAGGCTTCCAAAGAATAGAGTATTTCAATCAAGTAGGAACAGCAACTTCAAGCTGGAAAAACATTACAGGAGGAAATGTTAAAGCAGGAGTAAATTATAACTTTGATATAAAAAGTAATGTATATGTCAATGGCGGGTATTATTCTAAGCAGCCAAATTTTGATGCAGTTTATATTAATTACTCTAATACTTTGAATCCTGACTTAAAAAATGAAACTGTAACTGGTATGGAAGCTGGATATGGATATGTTTCAAGTAAATTAAGGATGAATCTAAATGTATATAAAACTACGTGGGAAGACAGATTCTTATCAGACGGTGTCAGAACATCTACAGGTGAAAGTGGAACCGCTAATTATTATGGAATAAAACAAATTCATTCAGGATTTGAGTTTGATGGAGAATATCAGATTAGTCCATTTGTAACTGTTCAGGGTATGTTGTCTTTAGGGAACTATGAATACGGAAGTGATGTTACGGCTGTTGTGTTCGATGATTCTAGAGTAAACATTGGTACTTCAACACTTTACTTAGATGGAGTTAAAGTTGGAGATGCTGCTCAAACTACTTCAAGAATAAACCTTAAAGTTAGTCCTACTGACTTATTCGGTTTTAATGTAAGTATGTTCTCAGCTTCAGAATTATATGCATATTTCAATCCTGAAGATTTTGATACAGATGGCGATATGGCAATGCAGATACCATCATATGAACTATTTGATTTTGGAGCCTCTTATAAGTTATCTATTGCTAAAGAAAAAATTTATTTAAGATTAAACGTAAATAACTTATTTGATACCCACTATATAGCTGAGTCCTCAACTAATATCCTAGCAAGTCCTGGAGATCCAACATGGTTGGGCGTTCATGAGCTTAATAGAGTTTTCCCTGGTTGGGGAAGAACTTGGAATTTAGGGGTTACTTATAGATTCTAATTTTCAAATATTTTTTTAATAAAAAAGCCCCATAAATAAGGGGCTTTTTTATTTAATATCCTTTATTTTTAATTGAATGGATGTAATGCCATTCCATGTGTTTTCATCAATAGTATATAACATTGAAAAAGTGGAATTGGATGAAATGCTAGTTGCTTTTTCAGAAAGCCAAAAGCCAATTGCTGAAAATGTTTTGTCTGATTCCTGTGAAACACTTAATTTAAGATGCTCTTTGTTTTTTCCTATTTTGTTTAATCCTCCTTTCAGGCTTAAATGTTCAGATAAGAATATTGGCCTTCTATTTCCAGGTCCAAAAGGCTCAAATTGATTTAAAATTCTAAAAAATTTTGGCGTTATTGAGCTTAATGCAATTTTAGATTCTATTCTAATTTCATTCTCTGGCAGCTTATTGTTAATATAATCCCCAACTGCCTTTTCAAAACTTTCTTTAAAACTTGCATAATTGTTCTCTTCAATAGTTAGCCCTGCTGCATATTTATGACCTCCAAATTTTAAAATGTTAGCTTTACATTCTTCTAAAATTTCATATAAATCAACGCCTTTAATGGATCTGGCCGATCCTGTTAAGTTTCCGTCTTTTGATTTACAAAAAACTATTGTTGGTTTATAATGTTTTTCTATTAATCTTGATGCTACTATCCCGATCACTCCTTTATTCCAAGAATTTTCTAAAACAACTGTTGAATTAGAATTTAGTTTGTTCTCGTTGTCTATTTTTTTTAACGCTTGGTCAGTAATATTCTTTTCTATTTCCCTTCTTTGAAGATTTAATTTTTCTATTTTTTCAGCTAATTTCTCTCCTTTATCTAACTCTTTTTCCAAAAGCAATTCTAAAGCCAAGGAGGCATGATCCATTCTGCCAGCGGCATTAATTCTTGGCCCTACATAAAAAATTAGATCTTCAATATTAAATTCTTTTTTTTTATTGTTCTGTAAAATACAATGAAGTCCCATTCTTGGATTTGAATTTATAATCTGAAGTCCAACATAAGTTAAAATTCTGTTTTCACCAATCAAAGGGACAATGTCTGCTGCAATTGCTACAGCTACTAAATCCAAGTAATGAATAATATTTTCCATTTCTAAACCTTTTCTTTTATTAATTGCCTGAATCAATTTAAATCCAACACCACATCCACACAATTCTTTAAACGGATATTTACAATCTTTTCTTTTAGGATTTAAAACTGCATATGCATTTGGCAATTGATTACTTGGATTATGGTGATCACAAATAATAAAATCTATTCCTTTTTTTAAAGCATATTGCACTTGATCATTCGCTTTAATTCCGCAATCCAAAGCAATTATCAAGGTCTCTTTATTTTTTTCAGCTAAGTCAATTGCCTTTAAAGATATTCCATAGCCCTCATTGTTTCTGTCAGGAATATAAGTGGAAAGATTTGCGCCAATATCATTTAAAAATGAGCTCAAAAGTGCGACTGAAGAGGTTCCGTCTACATCGTAGTCTCCAAAAATCATCATAGATTCCTTGTTCTCTATCGCTTGTAATATCCTATTTACTGCCTCATTCATATCCTTCATAAAAAAAGGATCATGAAGCTGATTAATGTTTGGTCTAAAAAAATCTTTTGCTTGATTAAAAGTTTTAATTCCTCTTTTTACAAGCATAGAAGAAATAACATTATCAACATTCAGTTCCTTTGAAAGCTGTTCAATAGTCTGCAGTTCTGTGTTTTCTTCTGTTATCCAATTCATCTTATTTTTCTATTCCTTCAACAACAATAACATACTCTCCTTTAGGCTTCTTTTTTTTACATAAATCTATAATTTCGCTAATTGTTCCTCTTAGAGTTTCTTCATAAAGCTTGGTTAATTCTCTTGATACTGAAATTCTTCTATTTGAACCAAAAGTGGTTTTAAAATCAATTAATGTTCTTATCAGCTTATGTGGTGACTCATAAAATATCATCGTTCTTTTTTCTAAAGAAAGATTAGAGAGTCTTTTTTTTCTGCCTTTTTTAATAGGCAAGAATCCTTCAAAAACAAATTTGTCTGCTGAAATTCCACTGACCAACAATCCAGGAATAAGAGCCGTTGGCCCAGGAAGACATTCAATTTCTATATCATTTTTTAAACAAGTTCTTGCAATTAAAAACCCGGGGTCTGAAATTCCAGGAGTTCCCGCATCAGAAATAACTGCTACACTGGCTCCTTTCTTTATTTTATTAATTATAATTTCAACCTCATTATGTTCATTGAATTTGTGGTGAGATCTTAATTTCCCATTAATATTCAAGTGATTCAATAATTTTTTGCTTCTTCTGGTGTCTTCACATAAAATTAAATCAACTTCTTCTAAAGTCTTTATTGATCTGATTGTAATATCATCAAGATTTCCAATTGGTGTAGGAACAATGTACAGTTTTGCCATGTTGAATTAATTTTTAGACATTTGTCAAACCATTAAAGTTAACTACTTTGAGAAAAATATCAATACGTTTGAAATGATTGGAAATAAAAAAACCTCAAAAGGGAGGTTAGAGGTTATTTGTGGGTCTATGTTTTCTGGTAAAACAGAAGAGTTGATAAAAAGAATTAAAAAAGTTGAGCTTGATAAACAAAAATTTATAGTATTTAAGCCTAAAACTGATTCTAGAAGCCCAAAGGATAAAATAATCTCCCATGGTAAGATTGAAATTGGAGCTAAAATGGTAGAAAATACTAAAGAGATTTATTCTTGTTCAAAAAATTATGATGTAATAGGAATAGATGAAGCTCAGTTTTTTGATCAAGATTTAGTTCTTGTTTGTAATAAATTGGCAAATGATGGATGTAGAGTAATCGTTTCTGGCTTAGATATGGATTATAAAGGGAGCCCCTTTGGCCCGATGCCTAATCTTATGGCATGTGCTGAAGAAGTTACTAAAGTACATGCTGTTTGTGTTGAAACTGGAGAGTTAGCTAATTATAGTTATAGGAAAAATGCAGCTAATGATCTGATTCTGGTTGGAGAACAAAAGGAATATGAGCCTCTTTCTAGGAGTGCATTTATAAAAAGAATGGCGAAAAGAGAAAAAAAGAAATAATGGCAATCCAACAAACTGTTGTAGAAGTTAATTTAAAAAATCTAAAGAAGAATCTAAATTTTTTAAAATCCAAATTAAATCCTAGTACTCTTATAATGGGTGTTGTCAAAGCGTTCTCTTATGGCGCAGACTCATTCATAATTGCCAAAGAATTAGAAAAACAAAAAATTGATTATTTGGCTGTTGCATATACTAGTGAGGGATTAGCGCTAAGAAAAAAAGGGATTATGTCTCCCATTCTTGTTCTTCATCCTCAAACAAATGATTTCAATACAATTATTGAGTTTAAACTTGAACCAAGCATATATTCATTTAGAATTTTAAAAGCTTTTATCTCCTGTTCAAAGTTTAAAAAAAACTATCCTTTTCAAATTAAGTTTAATACCGGATTAAATAGGCTAGGATTTCATGAAAATCAAATCGATAATTTAATTGATCAGCTTAATGGATTAAAGCCAACTTATATCTTTTCACATTTAGGAGCTTCGGATGATGAAAATGAAAAGGACTTTTCAAATGATCAAATAAAAAAATTTTCATCATTGGCAGAAAATTTTCAAAATAAAATTGGATCAAAAATAAAAAGACATCTCCTTAATACCTCTGGTATTTTAAATTTTTCTGAATCACAATACGAAATGGTTCGCACAGGAATTGGATTATATGGTTTTGGAAATGATGCTAAATACAAAAATGTTTTAAAACCTGTAATTAATTTAAAAACTGTTATTTCTCAAATACATAAAATTTCAAAAGGAGACTCTGTTGGTTATAACAAAGGCTTCATTGCTAACGATAATATAACTATAGCAACACTTCCTATTGGACATGCTGACGGGATTAGCAGACAGTATGGTAATGGCAATGGTAATGTTATGGTCAATGGAAAATTAGTTCCAATTATTGGAAATGTTTGCATGGACATGATGATGATAAACATTTCTAAAATAGTCTGTAAAGAAGGAGATCAGGTTATAATTTTTGATGACAAAAATCTTTCAGCAGATGACTTTGCAAAATCCATTGGCACTATTCCTTATGAAATTTTGGCTTCTCTGTCCAAAAGAATCAAAAGAATTATTATAAGTTAATTTGTTTTGTTTTGTTTTTAACAAAAAAACAAAAAATGATCTAAAAACAGTTAAGGCTTTTTATATCTACTGAAATAATTATTTTTGCTGTTTAAAATATTCTATATGAAAATTGCGTTAGTCGGGGCAACTGGAATGGTAGGAGAGGTGATTCTTGATCTTATAAAGGAGCGAAATTTATTATTTGAAGAGTTATTTCTTGTAGCATCTCATGCCTCCATTGGCAAACAAATTGATTTTTTAAACAAAACCTATTCCGTCATTGGTCTTGAAAAAGCTATAAAGCTTGATGCTGATATTGCAATTTTTTCTGCAGGAAGAGAAGTTGCTTTAAAATGGGCCCCAAAATTTGCTGAAAAAGGCACGGTTGTAATTGATAACTCCTCAGCATGGAGAATGGATGATGATAAAAAACTAGTCATCCCCGAAATTAATGGCTCACTTTTAAGCTCGGAAGATAAAATAATTGCAAATCCTAACTGCTCTACTATTCAAATGTTAATGGTTTTAGCTCCAATTCACAAAAATTATAAAATAAAAAGAATTATCATTTCTACGTATCAGTCTGTCACTGGGACAGGCATGAAAGCTGTAAAACAATTAGAGAGTGAGTCCAGGGGTGAAAATGGGGAAATGGCCTATAATTATCCTATACATCAAAATGCAATTCCTCACTGCGACGATTTCTTAGAAAATGGATATACTAAAGAGGAGATGAAACTTTTTCATGAAACTCATAAAATTCTTGATCCTAGTATTAAAATCAGTGCAACTGCTGTAAGAGTTCCTGTAATTGGAGGACACGGTGAATCAATAAATATTACACTCGTAAATTCTTTTAAGATATCAGAAATAAAAAATTTATTAAACAATACTTCTGGTGTAGTCGTTAAAGATGATCCCGCACAATTAAAATATCCTATGCCGTTATTTTGCAAAGGAAAAGATGAGGTCTTTGTTGGACGAATTAGAGAAGATTTTTCTGAAAAAAACAGTTTAAACCTTTGGGTAGTTACAGATAATCTTAGAAAAGGCGCTGCAACTAACACTATCCAAATTGCTGAATATCTAATTAAAAAAGGGTTTGTAAATTAAATCTGTTTTATTTCAAATTCCTCCATAAATTTTGTTGTATAGTTCCCTGCAATATAGTTTGGGTCATCCATTAATTGCCTATGAAAAGGGATTGTAGTTTTTATTCCTTCTATTACAAATTCATCCAAAGCTCTCTTCATTTTTTGGATTGCTTCATCTCTATTTTGTGCCGTAACAATTAATTTTGCAATCATAGAGTCATAATTTGGAGGAATAACATATCCGCTATATACATGAGTGTCTAATCTAACCCCGTGCCCTCCAGGCAAATGAAGATTTGTAATTTTTCCTGGAGATGGCCTAAATCCTGCATAAGGATCTTCTGCATTAATTCTGCATTCTATAGAATGTAGTTTTGGCAAGTAATTATTTCCTGAAATCTTAATTCCAGCTGCTACCTTAATTTGTTCTTTGATTAAATCATAATCTATTACCTGTTCTGTTATTGGATGTTCAACCTGAATTCTTGTATTCATTTCCATAAAATAAAAATTTCTATGCTTGTCAACTAAAAATTCTATTGTCCCCACACCTTCATATTTAATAAATTCTGCTGCTTGTACTGCCGCCATACCCATTTTATTTCTTAATTTATCTGTCATAAATGGAGAAGGTGTTTCTTCTGTAAGTTTTTGATGCCTTCTTTGAATTGAACAATCTCTTTCAGACAAATGACAGGCTCTCCCAAATTTATCTCCGACAATTTGAATTTCGATATGTCGAGGGTTTTCAACTAATTTCTCCATATAAATTCCTTCATTACCAAAAGACGCCAGTGCCTCATTTTTAGCGCTTTCCCATAAGTTTAAAAAATCTTTTTCTTTCAACACTGCTCTCATGCCTTTCCCGCCACCTCCGGCTGTAGCTTTAATCATAATAGGGTAGCCAATTTTTTTGGCCAATTTTTTTGCTTCATCTACAGTTTCAACTACTCCCTCAGATCCTGGAATAGTTGGGACTCCTGCTTTTTTCATAGTGGATATAGCAGAAGCCTTATCTCCCATTCTTTCTATCATTTCTGCAGATGCGCCAATAAATTTAATTTTATGCTCTTCACATATTTTTGAAAACCGAGCGTTTTCAGATAAAAAACCATAGCCAGGATGAATAGCATCTGCATTAGTTATTTCAGCGGCCGCTATAATGTTTGCTATTTTTAAATATGACTCTGAACTGCTGGGAGGGCCAATACATACTGCTTCATCAGCAAAACGAACATGCAGACTTTCTTCATCCGCTACAGAGTATACAGCAACTGTTTTTATCGCCATTTCTTTACAGGTTCTTATTATCCTTAGTGCTATTTCACCTCTATTAGCAATTAAAATTTTTTTGAACATATTATATTTTTTTAATTACAAGATTTGCTTTAAGAGGGATCAATCAAAAACAATGGTTGGTCAAACTCAACTGGGGAGGCATTGTCAACCAAAATTTTGACAATTTTACCTGAAAATTCTGTCTCGATTTCATTAAATAATTTCATTGCTTCTATAACACATAGTACATCACCTTCAGAGATTACATCTCCTGTTTCAACAAAATTTGGTTTATCAGGAGATGGTTTTCTGTAAAATGTTCCTATAATTGGCGATGTAATGGTTAGTAAATTCGTTTCTTCTTCTTTTTTCTTGTTTTCTAAAACTTGATCTGGTTTCGGCTCTGAAGTTTGTGAAATACTCGTCTGTGGAACAACTACCGGGCCTTCTTTGTAAACAACCGGCCTAACGCCTGAGCTCGTTTTTATTCCTATTTTAAGATCCTTAGACTCTATTTTTACTTCACTAACACCAGACTTTGCTACAAATTTTATTAATTGTTGTATGTCTTTTATATTCATAATAATTGTTTTTATTAACTGTTATATCCCCATTTTAAAAATGATGCACCCCACGTAAATCCTCCTCCAAAAGTTGCAAAAATGATGTTGTCTCCTTTTTTAAACTTTTGCTCATAATCAGATAAAATCAAAGGAATAGTTGCGGCTGTAGTGTTCCCATATCTCTCTATATTCATCAAAACTTTAGACTCCTTAATTCCCATTCTGTTTGCTGCAGCATCAATGATACGTTTATTGGCTTGATGAGGAACTAAATAGTTTACATCATTATTCGACAAATTATTTCTTTGCATTATTTCATATGCTGCATCTGCCATATTGGAAACCGCATGCTTAAATACGCTTTTACCATCTTGAAAAAGAAAATGTTTCTTGTCCTTAACTGTTTGTGCAGTAGTTGGCATTAATGATCCTCCTGCTTTAATTCCAAGAAATTCTCTGCCAATTCCATTAGATCGTAATAACTCATCTTGCATTCCATTTCCTTTATGGTTAGGCTCAAACAAAGCGGCACCAGCGCCATCACCAAAAATTATACATGTATTTCTATCAGAATAATCTACAATAGATGACATCGTATCTGCTCCAATTAGTATAATTTTTTTATATCTCCTTGATTCAATATAAGAAGATGCTACAGACATCCCATATAGAAACCCAGAGCATGCTGCATTAAGGTCATATCCAAAAGCGTTATACGCTCCCAGCTCAGTGGCAACATGCGCAGCTGTAGGGGTAATAAGCATGTCTGGAGTTACTGTAGCAACAATAACCATATCTATTTCTAGAGGGTCAATTTTTTTAGATTCTAAAATTTTATGGGCTGCCTTAATTGCCATAAAAGAAGTCCCCAAACCATCACCTAAAATTCTTCTTTCCTTAATGCCTGTCCTTGTTGTAATCCATTCGTCAGTTGTATCTACAAGGTTTTCCAAGTCCTTATTCATTAAAGTTTTATTTGGCAAATAAGATCCTAAAGCAGTGATTGAAGCGGTAATTCTACTCAAATCTGTTTTTTTTGAATTTTAGTCAAAAATCGTAAAAAAATGGTAAAAAATGGTAAAAAATGGTAAAAAAATAGTAAAAAATGGTAAAAAATATATTTTTTTGTACAATCTTCTAGGCCTCTTCAGTATTGTCTATTAATACTTTCCCTCTATAATAAAGTTTGCCTTCATGCCAATGAGCTCTATGATATAAATGAGTCTCTCCTGTTGTTTTACAAACAGCTGTCTGAGAGTCTGCAACTTTATAATGTGTTCTTCTTTTATCTCTTCTTGTTTTAGAAATTTTTCTTTTAGGATGTGCCATAGCTATATTATTTTAAATCTTTTAATTTCTCCCACCTAGGGTCCATCTTATAAGAGTTCTCTTTAAAATTTGATTCGTATGTTTTTAATCTGCTTAAGGTATCCGATTTTAACGACCCATCTATGATGCCAGGATGTATTATTTTTATTGGCAAAGATAACACTATCATTTCAAATAATTGCTGTGAGATGTTTAATTGATGAGATCCTTTAGGTAAAATTAAAAACTCATCATTATCATTGTTATAAACAGAGCCAAACTTAACTACTAAGCCCATGGTTGAATTATGAGCGTAATCAAATGGTTCATTAGAAACATGGCAATTTAAATTAATCATCCCATAAGAACAAAACTCTAATTCTAATAAATTACGCTTTTTAATTACTTTAACCTTGACGGTTATTTTACAGCTGTTAAATTCATCATAGTCAAAATGTTCAAAGAACTTTTTTTTTAATTGAAACTGAAATTCATGTCTTCCTTCTATTAATCTGCCAAAATTAATTACATATTGAGTCAAGAATTGCATTTTTTATCCTTATTTAAGGCCGCGAATATAAGTAATTTTCAAAAGAGTAAGGCTATTTGTTATTCCTTTTATTTTTTGGCTCCAAAAAAGGAGTTTCTAACATTTTTTTATGAAAAACTCTGTTTTTATAAATATCTATGGCAGAAAAAATAGCGTTTTTAAAAGAAGTCGGATCTGCAATATTCTTTCCCGCTATATCATAGGCTGTTCCATGATCAGGCGAGGTTCGTACTTTATCAAGTCCAGCAGTAAAATTAACCCCTTCTCCAAAAGAAAGTGTTTTAAAAGGAATAAGTCCTTGATCATGATAAATAGCTAAAATTGCATCATAGTTTTCATAAAGTCCCGTGCCAAAAAAACTGTCGCTGGAATATGGCCCAGAAACTAAAGTTCCTGATTTGGAAATATCAATTAATGATGGAATTAAAATATCTTCATCCTCATTCCCAATAACCCCTCCGTCGCCAATATGAGGATTAATAGAAAGCACTGCTATTTTAGGTTTTAGAATTCCAAAATCTATTACTAAAGATTTATTCATTATAGAAATCTTTTTTTTAATTTTTTCAGCATTAATTTTAGAGACAATCTTATTAATTGCAACATGGTCTGTTAAAAGTCCTATTTTTAACTTCTCACTAATCATAAACATAAGGCTTTCGCCATTAAATTTAGCCGACAAGTAATCGGTATGTCCTGGAAAACTAAATTTCTCATTTTGAATATTCTTTTTATTAATTGGTGCCGTCACCATTACATCAATATTATTGTCGACAATCGCCATTGTTGTTAATTCTAATGATTTATATGAAATCTCTCCTGAAATCTTTGTAAATTTTCCAAATTCTGTGACAAATTCATTCTCCCAAGCATTAACCACGTTTATCTGTCCTCGTTTTGGGCGTTCTCCATACTTTATTATATTAAATTTTAAGCCTAAATTAAAAAAGGCTGTTTGGGTAGAAAGCAATTGATAATTAGAAAAGATAACTGGAGTAAAAAATTCAAGAATACGTTTGTCACAAAGAGATTTTAAAATTATTTCTATTCCAATTCCATTTGGATCGCCACACGAAATTCCAACAATAGGCAACAATTTCTTTTTCATAAATATTTATAGTATTTATCACTAGTTTTATAAGACTAAATATATATATAAAATAAACAATATGTTTACTGGAATTATAGAAACAATAGCTGTTATTTCTAAATTAGAAATGGAAAAAGGAAACTTACACATTACATTAAAAAGCAATTTGACAAATGAATTTAAAATTGACCAAAGCGTTTCTCATAATGGAATTTGCTTAACGGTCGTTGATATCACCAATAAGGAATATGTTGTAACAGCTATTGAAGAAACTATTTCAAAAAGCAGTATAGGTTCCTGGAAAGTTGGAGATCAAATCAATCTAGAAAGAGCAATGAAAATGGGTGATCGATTAGATGGTCATATGATTCAGGGCCACGTTGATCAGGTTGGAAAATGTATTGATATTGTAGAAAAAGATGGCAGTTGGTTTTTTACTATTCAGTATAGCGAATCAAACAACATTACTGTAGAAAAGGGCTCAATAGCTATAAACGGGATTAGCTTGACAGTAGTTGGATCAAACAATAACAGTTTCAGTGTTGCTATAATTCCCTATACTTATAGTAATACTAATTTCAAGACTTTAAAAGTAGGGGATACGGTTAATTTAGAGTTTGATATTCTTGGAAAATATTTGGAAAAAATGCTGTATAAGCATAATTGACTTTACATTTTAATAATCCAGAATAAAGGATTTACAGGCTTTGTATTTTGAAAAACACTGAATTGAATTGTAGACTTTCCTGTTGAATTGTTTGTAAAAACTTCGCCTATATTTTGATTTGACATTACCTTATCTCCCTTTTTTACATATACTTTAGAAAGGTTTTTATAAGCTGTTATATAGTTCCCGTGTTGCACTAATATTGTAGGATTACTCCCTTTAAATTGTAGCACAGATAATATTACTCCATCAAATACTGCTTTTACTTTTTCATTCTGAGCTGTAGCTATAATTATCCCATTACTTTTAATCTTAGCTGTTTTCACTACTGGATGCGGCTGGGTGCCAAACTTTTGAATTACAACTCCTCTAATTACTGGCCATGGCAATTTCCCTTTATTTAAAACAAAGTTTTTTGATAATTCTTTTGCTTCAGGCGTCAGGCTAAAGCTGTCTGATTTGTTTTTTTCCTTATTAGATTTAGCAATTGCTTCCCTTATAAGTCTTTCTATTTCTTTGTCTATTTGAAGACTCAACTTCTGTTTATTAACAATTTCATCAAGATATTTTTTTTCCTTTCTTCTTAATTCATATGCTAATGTATTTGATTCCTTTTTTTCTGTTTCTAAGGATTTTTTTATAGATCTATTGCTTTTTAGCAAATCCTCTTTTTTTGTTTTTTGGAAAGTTAGCTTTTTATTTATCTCTCCTATTTCATTAATTAAAAGTAAAATTTTATTTGCTTGGGTTTTTCTAAAAAGACTAACTTGTTTAATATATTGAACGCGTTTGTATGCTTGAAAAAAACTTTCCGATGATAACAAAAACATTAATCTACTTTTCCCTGATTTTGTTTTATACGACTTTAAAATCATTTCCTGATAGGCCTTTTTTGTCTTTATTAAATTAGACTCTAATGAGTCTTCCTCCTTTTGATTTCTTTCTATTGCATTGTTTAAAAGATTAATCTGCTGATTTGTAAGCTTAACCAACTCTTCTTTTCTTTGAATTTTCAAGCTTAGGCTTTCAATATCTGAATAAACTGTTGCTCTCTTTCTTTTATTGCTAAATAATAATTCATTTATTTTCTTAATTTCTTTTTGTAGTTCCACTCTCTTTAGTTCTAATTTTTCTCTAGTATTGGTCTGAGAAAAACCATAATTTATAAATAGTAACACAAAAATATAAACAGAAAAATATTTAACTCTAGTTTTGAAAATCATAGCTTGATAGGCTTATATCCTTTCGGGATTTTAAATGGGAAGGAGACTGGGCTTCCTAATTTGTTTATTTTTAAGTTAAGAGATGTTTTTAGCTCTTTGCTGCCTAAACGTAAAAATATTTTTATTTCATGTGGGAATAATTGCCCTTTTATACTCTTATATTTCCCATACCTAACCATTAATTGATTATTATTAAAAGTGATTGCCTGACTAATTAACCTTAAGTTAATTGGGCTAAAGTCATACCTGATAGTAACATTATTTTTTTTCGCAAATGCTTCTAAACTATAAGTTTGATTGTTAATTGTTTGCTTCCATTTCTTTTCTGTTAACTTAATTATAGGAACTCCTATAATTAAGTTTTGAAATGACCCTAAAGTTAATTCTTGATTGAATTGTCTTGAAAACGATGCATAGCTGCCTTTGTAATACGATCTGCTTATTTTTTCATAAAAACTTATATGATCTCTTGTTAGCAGCCCTTTAAACAATGGGATTAATAAAGATCCGCTAATTAATATTTTTTCGTTTTCTTTTATTCTTATCCCAATATTAAATTGATTTGTAGAATTGTCTTCTACCAATGTAGCTTGTGACCTATAAACAATAAAATTAAAATTTGGACTTCTTTTTTCAATTTCATTAATTAACTTTTTGGTAGAAAGTTTTTTAATGTCCGTTCTATATTCTGCCTTTTTTATAGCATTACATCCTATTATTAATAAAGAAAATAAAAAAATTGTTTTTTTCATTTCTAGCAAGTTAAATCAACTCGCTGAAATCTCCAATATTTATTTGATTCCTGTGCTTCCAAAACCATTCTTCCCTCTATTTGAATCATTCAGTGAGTCTGATATTTGCCATTGTATTGTTTCATGTCTAGAAATAACTAATTGTGCAATTCTGTCTCCAGATTTTATTTCAAATTTCTCATTTGATAAGTTAATTAAGATTACTCCTATTTCTCCTCTATAATCAGAATCTATTGTGCCAGGAGAATTTAAAACCGTTATCCCTTTTTTTAATGCAAGTCCACTTCTTGGTCTAACTTGCGCCTCACAATTTTTGCCTAACTGAATATATAGGCCTGTATTTATTACTTTTCTTTCGAAGGGACTTAAAATTATGTTCTTATCCAAAAACGCTCTAATGTCCATCCCTGCAGAAAGAGGAGATTCATACGCTGGTAAAGGGTTAGAAGACTTATTGATTACTTTAATAATCATACAAGGGTTTTGTTTTAATAAAATTAACGAATTAAAATAAATTAAAGCTTAGCCATTGAGGGCTTCTGCTCCTCCAACTATTTCTAAAATTTCATTAGTGATTGAAGCTTGTCTGGCCTTGTTATAAGTAAGCTTTAATTCATCTAGAAGCTCAGACGCATTGTCTGTAGCTTTATGCATAGCTGTCATTCTAGCTCCATGTTCACTAGCAAAAGAATCTCTAATCGCTTTAAACAATTGCATTTTTAGAGATTTTGGAATTAAAGTACTTACAATTAATTCTAGTGATGGCTCAAAAATATATAATGAGTTCTCTGATCCTTCTTTTTCATTTAATGGAATTGGCAAGAATTGTTCTGACTTAATAATCTGAGTCGCTGCATTTTTAAAAGAATTGTAAATAATTTCCATGTGATCATATTCTTGAATAAGGAATAAATCCATTAATTTTTCTGCAATTTGCGAAACGCGCTCATAATTTAACTTGTCAAATACATCGCTGTCATTTTGAATAATTTTTTCAGTTTTCTGAAGAGTATCCTTTATTTTTTTTCCTATAGTTAAAAAATCTATTTCAGACTTTTTAAATCCATCCCTAGACTTAATAATATTAATTTCTTTAGCAATATTTGTATTAAACGCGCCACAAAGTCCTCTGTTAGAACTGATTGCTATAACTAAAACTTTTTTTATTTTTCTTTTATTAGTAAAACTTTTTTCGCCTGTTCCGCTTGTGCCACTAAACCTTTGTATTAACTCCGAAAGCTTATTAGAATAAGGGCGCATAGCTGTAATAGCGTCTTGAGCCTTTTTTAATTTTGCAGCTGAGACCATTTTCATAGCGCTCGTTATCTGCATAGTAGAAGAAACCGATCCTATTCTAATTCTAATTTCTTTAAGATTAGCCATCTTTTAATTATTAATATGAAGCGCTCAGTTCTTCAGCCGTTTTAGTTAAGACATCTACAACCTCATCCGTGAGCTTCCCTGATTTAATTATATCCATAGTTTTTCTATGTTTAGCATTTAGAAAATCTATATACTGTCTTTCAAATTCTTTCACTTTATTAACGGGTACCTCTCTAAGTAAGTTTTTGGACCCTGCAAAAATTATTGCCACTTGGTTTTCTACAGTAAACGGATCATTTTGTGCTTGTTTTAATATTTCCACATTTCTTTTCCCTTTTTTAAGGATATTTAAAGTGGCATCATCTAAATCAGAGCCAAACTTTGCAAAAGCTTCTAGCTCTCTATATTGTGCTTGATCTAATTTTAGCGTTCCAGCAACTTTTTTCATTGATTTAATTTGAGCCGCTCCTCCAACTCTAGAAACAGAAATCCCTACGTTAATAGCTGGCCTAACGCCCGCGTTAAATAGATTTGATTCTAAAAAAATTTGGCCATCAGTAATTGAAATTACATT
>UINC01001106.1_pt1 | contig 29382 bp, 26 predicted proteins | sample 5385821 | NCBI WGS metagenome assembly UINC01 (sample SAMEA4666929, study PRJEB26691) | marine metagenome | isolation source: Pacific Ocean | place: Pacific Ocean | collected 2011-10-13 | reverse complement strand
TCGCGGGAGCACTCACCATGACATGTTCGTGCATAAGCGTGAACCCGAGATCATCCGACGAAATGGGTCCCAGCACTGAGTTAACGGTCGTCATCGCACATCTCCATAAGTTCTAACATCCATTTTGCCATGCCCACAAAACGATACGTTGCCTTCGCCTCATGTCAAACCAATAACTGCCGAACATGACGACCGTGTCGAGGCCCCACCCAGCATATTGGAAATGAGGGTCAATATTGGTTCGTCCATGTCCGCCTGCACGATCTCCAATATCTTTTCCGATTGGTTATTCTAGTGCCCACGGATTCACCAATTGATTCGACCGATCTGAGGACACAATGGATATTCAACCAGAGGCCGCAGGGTTTGATGGTGATCGCTTAGCTCGGATCACCGATCATCTTGAGCGCAATTACATCGCGACAGGGAAACTCGTCGGCTGTCAGGCCCTGGTCGCGCGGCACGGCCACCCAGCGTACTTCCAATCTCTCGGAGAGGCAGACCGGGAGCGTCATATTCCAATTGCCGATGACACCATTTTCCGCATCTACTCCATGAGCAAACCGATCACGTCCGTGGCGCTCATGCAGCTCTACGAAAGGGGATACTTTCAACTCAACGACCCCGTCCATCGCGTCATTCCCGAATGGAAGGATTTGTCCGTTTGGGTATCCGGAAACGAAGCGCCCTTCGAGACCCGTGCTGCCAACCGGCCTATGACGTTTCGCGATCTGCTGAGCCACTCCGGCGGGCTTACCTACGGCGGCGGACAACACCCCGTTGAAAAGGCCTATGCCGCCGTCGGGATGCGCAGCGAAGAGGGCGAAACGCTCGATAGCTTCGTCCACAAACTTGGCCAGGTTCCACTACGTTATTCGCCCGGCGAGGCTTGGCTGTATTCCTATTCCACCGACGTTTGCGGTTATCTAGTCCAGGCGATTTCCGGCACGTCTTTTGATCAGTATCTGCAAAACGAAATATTTGATCCGCTGGGCATGACGGACACTGGCTTCACGGTCCCTGCGGAAGACTCCACCCGGTTCGCGGCAAACTATGCCCGCGGCGCGGACAAATCGCTCACATTGATCGATGATCCAGCATCGAGCGCGTACCTCAAGCCGAAAACATTTTTTTCTGGCGGGGGTGGGCTGGTTGGTACTTCCCACGATTACTGGCGTTTTTGCGAAATGCTTCGTCGCGGTGGCGAACTCGACGGGACCCGAATACTTGGACCCCGAACTATTGAACTCATGCGCACGAATCATTTACCCGGCGGCGGTGACTTGTCGAATCTCGCCTTAGGCGCATTCTCGGAGACCGCCTACGAAGGCATTGGGTTTGGGCTTGGTTTCGCGACGACACTCGGCTCGGTCGATGCCGGTCAATTTGGCGCTGGGGACTACTTTTGGGGCGGAGCGGCATCCACCATTTTTTGGGTTGATCCCTATGAAGACTTGGTGGTGATTTTTATGACCCAGCTCATGCCGTCAAATACCTTCAATTTCCGTGGCCAGCTCAAGAACTTGGTGTATTCGGCCATTGTCGACTGATGCAAACGCAGCTCGAATTCGACAACCGCTTCCTCGAGGAACTACCCGGTGACTCGGAGCCGGACAACTTCGTCCGTGAGGTTCGTGGCGCATGTTATTCCCGAGTCCAACCGACACCCGTCCGTAGTCCAACACTGGTCGCGTTTTCCCCGGAAACCGCCAGCCTCCTCGGTATCGAAGCGACCGACTGCACCTCGGAGACTTTTCTCCAGGTGTTAGCCGGGAACAAACTCCTCCCTGGAATGGACCCATTCGCCATGTGTTACGGGGGGCACCAATTCGGGAATTGGGCCGGTCAACTTGGCGACGGGCGCGCTATCAATCTTGGTGACGTTGTGACCAGCGAGCAGGCACGGTACGCCATGCAATTGAAGGGTGCAGGGCCGACGCCGTACTCTAGAACGGCTGACGGTCTCGCCGTACTGCGTTCATCTCTCCGAGAATTCTTGTGCAGCGAAGCCATGCATCATTTGGGGGTTCCGACAACTCGTGCGTTGTCGCTGACGTTAACCGGCGAGGAAGTCGTCCGCGACATTCTTTACGACGGCCATCCTCAAGCGGAGCCGGGCGCGATCGTGTGCCGAGTCGCGCCCACTTTTCTACGCTTCGGCAATTTCGAACTGCTGGCGTCGCGCGGAGACGCCGAACTACTAAAAGAGTTAGCTGACTACACCATTAAGAACCATTTTCCAGAGTCCGGCCCACTCGGTAAAACAAGCACTTACATCAATTGGTTTCGAACCGTTGTCCAATTGACAGCAACCATGATCGTGCAATGGATGCGAGTTGGCTTCGTACACGGGGTAATGAACACGGACAACATGTCGATATTGGGATTAACCATCGACTACGGTCCCTACGGGTGGCTTGAGAATTACGACCCCAATTGGACACCTAACACCACGGATGCAGCGGGCCGGCGATACCGGTTTGGACAACAGCCGGCCATCGCGCAATGGAATTTATTGCAGTTCGCCAATGCCATTTACCCCCTAATTGGAGAAGCCAAACCGCTCGAAAACGTGTTGTCCGAATTTGCCTCGCGATATGAGTCAGAGTCCCAGCAGATGATGGCAAACAAATTGGGGTTGTTAGAGTTTGGATCGCGAGACAAGGAATTACTGGATGGGCTTGAAAAAGTCCTGACCTTGGCCGAGACGGACATGGCACTCTTTTACCGTGGCCTCGCAAACGTGACCGACGAGATGGCACCACGCGTGCGCCTTAACTGTCTACGTGACGCTTTTTACGAAGAGTCCGAGTTGACCGACCCCGTCACCAACGAAATTCTCCGATGGCTCAACGATTATCTGGAACGCGCGTCTGCCGATGCCCTCCCAGACACTCAGCGACGTGATCGAATGAACCGAGTCAATCCGCTCTACGTACTCCGAAATTACACCGCGCAATTGGCAATCGACGCTGCCGGACAAGGTGATTTTTCGGCAGTCGACGAGTTACTCGAAGTGCTGCGCAACCCCTACACCGGACAGCAGGATCGTGACGAATACGCGGCTAAACGCCCCGAATGGGCGCGCCACCGCGTCGGCTGTTCAATGCTGTCTTGTAGCTCGTAATGGGCGTATCTGACTTTACTCTCCAGCGGATTGCGGCACCGTTAGGTGCCACGATCGAGGGACTCGACGTACGGACCATCGATGACGAAACCTGGTTTACGATCGATCAGTTATTCTGCCAACACAAGGTCCTTGTATTTCCAGGACAGCAGCTAACGCCACAGGATCACATGGACTTCGCACGCCGTTGGGGCAAGCTGGTACGACATCCCTATGCCGGGCTCGATGAATACCCGGAAATTATTGAACTGGTCAACGTCGGCAAAAGACGAGACATCAATCAACACTGGCACTCCGATATGACCTATAACGAGGCGCCACCCAAACTGACCATGCTATACGCGCTTGAAACACCCGAAATCGGTGGAGATACGGCCTTCGCCAACCAGGAATTGGCTTACGAAAGCTTGTCGGATGGTGTCAGAAAAACCATCGACCCGCTCACGGCAATCCATTCTGCTGCAGGACTCGCACAGACATACGGCAAATCGATCGAGGACGCGCCAGAAGCTCAACACCCCGTGGTAAGAACGCACGATCAAACCGGAAATCGGGCGTTGTATGTCTGCCGAGCATTTACGCGTCAGTTTTGCGGATGGAATTCCGACGAAAGTCAGGCGCTACTCGATTTCCTCTTTGAACACTCATGCCGTCCCGAATTCCAAGCTCGACATGTTTGGTCGAAGAACGATCTCGTTGTGTGGGATAACCGCAGCGTCATGCATTTCGCGGTCCACGACCACGACGATCAATCCCGCCGCATTCACCGATTACAAGTGGAAGGGGACATTCCGCAATAGCGCGAACGAAAAGACCCCGCCTCAGTCAATAATCTTGTTGATTGCGTACTCGACGATACCCCGTGCGCCAGCCATTTTGAGCTTGGGCACAATGGATCGCACAACGGACTCTTCCACAATGGAATTCACGTCTACCCACTCTTCGTCGGCAAGCGCCGAAACCGTCGGTGTTTGAAGCGCCGGGAGAACACCGACCACAGCCTCCAGATCCGCCCGCCGAACATTCATCATCAAACCAACCTTCCCTTCCGCTGCCAAACACGCTTTCAGCATGAGTTCGAGATTGGCCACCTTTTCGCACTTCCAGGCATCAGCGGCGGCGGTATGGTTTACGATCAAACGCGGTGTGCTGATAAGGACTTCATCCACAATACGCAGATTATTGGCTCGCAGAGAGCCTCCTGTTTCCGTAACTTCGACAATCGCGTCCGCAAGCCTTGGAGGTTTGACTTCGGTTGCCCCCCAGGAAAATTCGACGTCGGCCTCTACCCCATGGCCCGCCAAATAGGCACGGGTGAGATTTACCACCTCGGTCGCGATCCGCTTCCCCTGCAAATCGCTCACCGTCTTGACCGACGAGTCTTCCGGAACACAGAGCACCCAGCGTGTTGGTCGACGACTGACCTTTGAATAAACAAGCTCGCACACTTCCGCGACATCGGCCCCTGTCTCAACGACCCAATCGTGCCCAGTAATTCCCGCATCCAAGACACCTTGCTCAACGTAACGGGCCATCTCCTGCGCACGCACGAGCAAACAGTCGATTTCGACATCATCAATAGTCGGGTAGTACGATCGGCTGGAAAACGAAATCGCGTAGCCGGCACGCCGAAACAATTCCGCCGTCGGTTCTTGCAAGCTGCCTGAAGGAACTCCCAGTTTAAGTACGTTTGCCATGCTTACCCGTAGACCTCTTCAGGATCGAAAACTCGATCCGCAATAACAGTAGCGGCTCCGGTGTCGGGATTGATCTCGCGAAAAAAACAACTTTCGTAGCCCTCGTGGCAGGCTGCACCACCGACTTGCTCGACCTTAACTAAAATCGTATCGGCATCGCAGTCGTAAAGGATCTGCTGTAGTTCCTGAACATGACCACTTTCCTCGCCTTTTCGCCACAACCGGTTCCTACTGCGGCTGAAATAGCAAACCCTTCGCGTTTGCAAAGTCTCGGCATACGCATCCTCGTTCATATACGCCAACATCAGCACAGCACCACTACGAGCATCCTGGGCGATCACGGGAATCAATGGTGTCGTTACGAAGTCAGGTCCGCTCATGACGTCAATGTCCACCAATTTTCAGGTGGCGCATCCTATATGGAAGTCGCCGCCGGTGGTAGCTCGACTTCCTGTGGATCGTCGATCAGCCGACATCGAACCGACTTCCCAACCGCGCCATGCCCCCTGATACAGCGATCGGGGTCCCGTCTGCACGCCAGCAGGAAGCTCCGGTCATCCCATTCTCATCAAAAACGATCATCCCCATCCCACCCCCAATGATACGGACTTCCTTCAATGGGTGACCGCGTCTTCCAATATCGTCCAATGTACGTTGATCGAAACCCTCTTCTACTTCGAGATCTTGACCTTGTGTCCAAATCCGTGGGGCCTCGACCGCCGTTTGGGGGTCCATACCGTGATCAATCATATTGATGACGGCCTGCAACGCGGATGGAAAGATCCGGGTCGCTCCCGGCAAACCAAGCGCAAACCAAGGCTGGTCATCCCGCATAATGATCAGCGGGGACATGCTGCTGGTCATTCGTTTTCCCGGCGCAATCGAATTGGCAAACCCTGGATGCGGATCAAAAATGTTCATGGTGTTGTTTAGCAACATGCCCGTACCAGGGACGGTCACTTTCGATCCGAACGGCGCATGAATCGTCTGGGTGGTTGCGATCACGTTGCCATCGGCGTCCGCCGCCGTCACATGGGTGGTGTGTGGCGACTCGCCACTCGCCGTGTCCACTACGATTCGTGCTTGTCGCATGTCGATCTCCCGTCGACGTTTGTTGGCATATTCTCTCGACGTCAGCATCGCGACCGGGACGTCCACAAAGGCTGGATCACCGGTATATTGCTTGCGGTCTTCAAACCCTAGCTTGAGCGTTTCAGCAATCACATGGATGGAATCCGCAGATCCAAATTCCATCGATGCCAAATCAAATGTCTCGAGTACATTGAGCATCTCGATCACCTGAACCCCACCCGCGGAAGGCGGCGGTGGCCCAATCACTTCGTATCCGCGGTAGCTGCCTGAAACGACCCCATCCTTGACCGTTCGATAATTTTGCAGATCCGCGACGGTCATAATTCCGCCATTACGCTGAAGGTAATCGACGGCAGAAACACCAAGTTCGCCTTGGTAGAGAATATTTGGACCGAACTTTGAAATGTTCTTTAGCGTCTCCGCATATTCCGACTGGACTACCAAGTCACCCTCCCTGATCGGCTTTCCGTCGGGGAGGTATGTTTTCGACGTCTCCGGAAACCTTGACATCGCCGGCGCGACCGCGCGCACGATGCCGCTCAAATAAGCGGTCGCCCGAAACCCATTCGTGGCAAATCGTATCGCAGGTTGCAGCACGTCCTCGAGCGAGAGCCGACCACACTGGTCAAGCGTCTCGCACCATCCTGCGAGAGACCCAGGGACGCCCACCGCAAGCGGTCCAACGTCGTTTTCGTCATCCAACGTTTTCTGGTAATCGGGCCAGCTATCGGCAACGGTTCGGTACATGTCCGGCGTCGCAGCTGCGGGCGCGATCGCATAGTTATTTATAAACCAATGTCTTCCATCCTCCCGGCGCACGTTGGCCATCCCGGCACCGAATATGCCCACCATCATGGGCTCCACCACGGTGAGCGCGAATAGAGCAGCAATCGCAGCATCGATCGCATTTCCTCCAGCAGCCAGCATCTCGGCACCTGCAGCCGATCCAAGAGGATGATTCGTCACGATAACGCCGCGTGATCCCGTCGCTGGATGTTTCTCCAAATCAATATTCACGACATCTCCGCCGCAACCCAACCCGCCCATCATCCGTGGATCACGCCACGCGCTCAACCATCGCATGTCTCAAGAAATAGGCTCGCGGATTTCGATATGATTTCCTCAACCTTGAACGGGTTACGACACGAGGAGCACACAGGGATGACGATGCGCCTATCAGACAAAATGAACCGATTGGGTACCGAGACCGCTTTTGAGGTACTCGCCCGAGCCGAAGCGCTCAAAGATTCCGGCCGCAACATCATCAACCTCGGCATCGGTCAACCGGATTTCAAGACCCCAGACCACATCGTCGAAGCGGCCATCAAAGCACTTCGCGACGGACATCACGGCTACACACCCGCGCCCGGAATTCCCGAGCTGCGTGAAGCGGTCGCAGCCGATATCGTCAAAAACCGCGGAATCGAAGTAGACCCGAAACAGGTTCTTGTGGTACCCGGCGGAAAGGTAACGATGTTTTTTGCGATTCTGATGTTCGGCGAAGCCGGCGCGGAAATACTCTATCCAAATCCAGGTTTTCCAATCTACCAATCAGTCATTGAATTTTCTGGCGCTCAAGCCGTGCCGATCCCGTTGCGCGAAGAGCGTGAATTCTCCTTCGTCGCCGACGACGTCCTGAATCAAATTACGCCGCGAACACGATTGGTGATTCTTAATTCCCCCGCCAACCCAACCGGCAGCGCGGTGCCCAAAGAAGAAATCGACAAACTCGTTGCCGGTCTCGCTGAATATCCAGAAGTCGCCATCCTCAGCGACGAGATTTATTCACGCATGTGCTACGACGGTCACGATCACATTTCGCTATTACATTACCCAGAAATTCGAAATCGGCTCATCCTTCTCGACGGATGGAGTAAAACCTATGCCATGACCGGATGGAGAATAGGTTATTCGATTTGGCCAACAACCCTCATTGAACAGGCAATCCGACTCGCGGTGAACTGTCACTCGTGCGTCAATGCGAGCGTCCAATACGCGGGTCTTGCGGCCCTCCAAGGGCCACAAGCCAGTGTGACCGACATGGTCCAGGCGTTTGACCAACGGCGTCAGGTCATCGTCGAGCGCTTGAACGCACTCCCAGGATTTCGCTGTGGAATGCCGGCCGGCGCGTTTTACGCGTTCCCTAACATCGAAGGCACCGGGATGGACGCGAAAACGCTACAGAATCGACTGTTGGACGAGATCGGAGTCGCCACGGTCGCTGGAACCAGTTTTGGTGCATTGGGCGAAGGATTTATTCGCTTCTCGTACGCAAGTTCTGTCGAGAGCATCGTCGAAGCCGTCGAACGAATCGAAGGATTTCTATATCAATCCGTCTAGACCATTGGTTCCGTTTAGGTCGTAGTGAATCCGTTGTGCCGCAACAAGGCCGATGGATCCGGCTGCCTTCCCCGAAACGCCTCGTAGCCTTCCATCGCGTCCTTCGATCCGCCTATTTCAAGAATTTCTTGAAGAAATCGTTGCCCGGCCGACCGATCGAAAACACTCGTTTCTTCGAAAGCCGCGAACGCGTCTGCCGATAGAATCTCGGACCACAGATAACTGTAATAACCTGCCTCGTACCCTCCGGAAAAAATGTGGCCAAATGCCCATGGAAAACGATCGTATTCTGGCGGGCGCACCAAGCCAGTCCGTTGGCGCACGTCGAGCATAGCCTCAAGAGGACCGAGCGCTTTCAGGCTGGTATGCAGCGCCATATCCAAGAGTCCGAACTCAAGTTGTCGTACCATCGCCAAACCGGACTGAAAGTTACGCGCTTCCAGTAGTCGTTTTAGCAGCGTTTCTGGCAACGAATCGCCCGTCTGCCAATGACCGGAGATGAGACCGATCGACTCGGGTTGCCAGCACCAGTTCTCCATGAATTGACTCGGTAATTCAACGGCATCTATTGGCACGCCATTGATCCCTGACACGGCGGCGCATGTTTGCCGCGTGAGCATGTGATGGAGCCCATGACCGAATTCATGGAAAAGCGTTACGACTTCCGAGTGAGTCAAAAGTGCAGGGACATCGCCTACCGGCGGCGTAAAGTTACAGGTGAGAAACGCGGCAGGTAACTGCAGGAAATTACCCGACTCGCGTCGAACTCGACAATCATTCATCCACGCGCCGCCCTGTTTGTGCGGGCGTGCAAACGGGTCAACGTAGAACCGGGCAATCCGATCCTGATCGCGAAAAATCTCGAAAAACAACACGTCGTCGTGCCAGTGATCGGGCGCAACCGCGCGTTGCACTCTGATCCCGAACAAGCGCTCAACCACGTCAAACATCCCGACTAATACCTTGTCCATCGGGAAATACGGCCTCAGTTCCTCCTCTGAGACTGCATATTTCTCCTGCCGTAGTTGTTCCGACAAAAACCGCGTGTCCCACGGACGGATCTCGTTGATCCCATACTTTTCACGGGCAAAGGCGGTAAGCTCTTTGAGATCTTCGCGCGCTTTCGGAAGCGACTTGTCGAGAAGATTCTCGAGAAATCCTTGTATCTCGGCAGGATCGTCCGTCATATTCTTTACGACCGACAACTCCGCGTAGTTGCCATACCCCAAGAGTTGTGCCTGCTCATGACGTAGCGATAGTGTTTCGATCATGATCTCGGTGTTATCGAAGCTATTCGCGTGAGGTCCTCTGTCCGATGCTCGTGTGACGTAGGCCTCATGCACTTCGCGCCGCAACTCCCGATCTTGCGCGTGATCCAAAACAGCCGCATAGGAAGGCATTTCCAGTGTCACCACGTAACCGTCGAGGCCACGTACTCGGGCCGCCTCGGCGGCGATCGCCAAATTAACATCGGGCAACCCGTCGAGTGGCTCGGGACCGTCGAAACGCCGAGTCCACGCATCCGATGCATCAAGCACGTTGTTCTGGAATAGGCTCGCGAGAACCGCAAGTCGCTCGCTGATATCGGCAAATCGTTTCTTATTTTGTTCATCAAGACCAACCCCGGATAACTCAAAATCGATCAGCGCGTTATCCACAACTTTTTTCTGCGCTGGTGAAAGTTCATCGTCGTACGATTTGCTCGACCGCAAGTTCTTGTACGCCTCGTAAAGAGGCTTCGATTGCCCGAGTTCAGTCGAGTACTGTGTCAATGCCACCAAACATCCGTCGTGTGCCGCACGCAGCGCTTCTGTGTTGACGACTGCGTTTAGGTGAGAAATCGGCACCCACGCTTTCGTTAAGCGGTCGTCAATCTCCTCCAGCGGCGCCACTAGCGAGTCCCAATCGGGATCGTCACTTGCACGCTCAACGATCCCTATGAGTTCTTCCCGGTTAGACGCTAGCAATTGATGAATCGCTTCTTCGATCTCATCAGGTTCAATACCGCTAAAGTCCGGCAAGCCGTCGATCTCCGCAAAAGTCTCTGTCACAGCGCTACACCAATTACCAGGAACAAAGATCTTCACGGTCAATCTCCCGCAATTCAAGCCGTCTTATAACGGGTTACACTGGATACCGATCCAGGGGAGACGACGATGGCTATCAAGCCCATTTTTGAATCGGTCGATGAACTGAAGAAAACTATCGAAAACCTGAGCATTGAAGCGCTCGTCGAAGAACTTGCCGCACCGAAACCACCACTCCTGCTCGACATTCGCGAAATTCAAGAGCAGGTCGATTTGGGAACGATTCCCAGCGCCATCCACACCCCTCGAGGCATGCTTGAATTTTGGGCGGACCCTGCCAGCCCTTACTTCCGTAATTACTTTAGCGAGGAACAACGCACCATTGTGTTCTGCGCGGGCGGTGGTCGATCAGCATTTGCTGCCAAGGCGTTAATAGACATGGGTTATCGAGACGTAGCCCACCTGGAAGAAGGATTTACCGGTTGGGCAAAAGCCGGTCAACCGATCGAGGAAACGGCGAGTCGGTCAAAGTGGATGCGAAAACCCGAAGATACACGACCCGCAGTTTGGGTCGGACACCTCAGCATGACGGTACCAGACCCTGACGCAAGCAAAGCGTTTTTTGTTGCCGCCGGGATGCGCGACGTGTCGCCTGGTTCAGATATCGCCATTCTTGAATTACGCGGTGGAACACACCTAATTTTGTCCAAAGGCAACCCTAACGGCGATCTTCACGCGCCGTTTGACCTCATGGTCGACGACGTCGACACCAGTCATGCCGCGTTCACGAAGCTCGGGCTCGAACCCAGCTCGATCACCGAGGCTCGTTTCCACCGTTCCTTCAACCTCCAAGAACCTGGACGACACACCATCGTCGTCCACTCCAGCCATGTCGAAGGGGTCGTCTGATCGAATCGAGAGAGGACGCAAAAGGAGTTAGCGTTAACGAACCCCAAATCGAGGCCGCAGGCCGTCAAGACGTTGGGAGTTTTACGCAAGGGAGCGTCGTCGGTCACTTGGTACGGTTAGGTTCGTTCATGGCGATGGGGTCGATTACCATGAACGTCGCTCAACTCGGCGAAGCCGTCTACCTCGGATTCTTAGGCACAGAAGCGCTCGCAGCCATGGGTTTTGCTTACCCGATCACGATCACGTTATTCGCATTTGCGATGGGTATCGGTACCGGCGCGTCATCGGTGATCGCACGAGCCGCGGGTAGTGGCCAACGCGGCGACGTCCGACGCCTGGTTTCACACGCCGAACTACTGGCGGTACTCGTCGGGACTATTCTAGGTCTGGGGGGCTATTTCGCTGCCCCGTCCATCGCCGCTTTGCTTGGCGCACAAGACGCGGTACTCGCCATGACGGTCGAGTACCTTCAGGTCTACATGATCGGGATGCCGTTTTTTCTACTTTCCATTGTTGGATCAACCCTCTTGCGGGCCACCGGCAGTGCAGCAAGTCCCGGCATCATTATGACCGCGGGCTCGATTATCCAAATCATACTTTGCCCATTTTTCATCTTCGACTCATTCTGGGGCCTCGGCCTCGGCCTTGGTATCGCCGGCGCTGCGTGGGCATACGTCGTTTCGAGATTCATGAGTGTTTTTCTATTCGTGTTGCTTTTGGTTAGGGCTCGCATGGTCCACTGGTCGATTGTAGGCGTCATCAATTCCTGGAAAGCTATTCTCTACGTCGGCGGACCCGCTATCGCGAGCGGACTCGTGCAACCATTGTCCATGGCAATCATCACCCGGTTGCTCGCATCTCATGGGCATGAGGTGGTCGCTGGCTTCAACGTTGCCTCAAGAGTCGAAACCATGGCACATATGATCCTCTGGTCGGTTTATTCCTCATCAGAACCCTTTATAGGACAAAATTGGGGCGCGCGGCTTTACGACCGGGTCAAGAAAGCGTTAACGCTCTGCCATGGGTTTTGCCTCGCCTGGGGCGTCTTGACATTCGCGGTGATGATGCTCGTCGGAACAACGCTGGTCGCCATGATCGACGACAATCCTATCGTCATAGACGTCGCCCGTTCTTTCTTTTTGGTGATTCCGCTCAGCATTGGATTCATGGGAATGATGTCGGTCGCCAGCTCCTGCTTCAACGCCCTTGGAAAACCGTTTCCACCATTCGTGATTTCCTTGCTTAGGACCCTCATTTTGTACGTACCGCTAGCTATCGTGGCGAATCGTCTCTGGGGTTACCAAGGAATCTTCATTGCCACCGCTGTGACGAACGTCGTGGTCGGCTTGATGGCATGGATCTGGAATCGATCCTACGTCTACAAGATAGCGGCTCTATCCGCCTAATCTGCCTGGCGTCGCCCAGTCTCGGCAATAAAACGGGCTCCTTGCTCGGCAATCATCACCGTGGGGGCATTGGTGTTACCCGAGGTGATGCGTGGCATCACCGACGCGTCAATGACCCGCAAGCCATGGATGCCACGAACCCGCAGTCGATCGTCCACCACAGCGAGTTCGTTGTTGCCCATCGCGCACGTCCCTACCGGGTGAAAAATAGTGGTGCCTAGGTCCCTAGCCGCATCCAATATCTCGTCATCCGAGGTAATCTGTGAACCCGGAAGCCATTCCATCGGTTGAAATCGAGCCAGAGCTTCGTCCGCCATGATCCTTCGGGTAAAGCGCATCCCTTCAACGGCGACCTGGCAATCTTCTTCGGTCGCAAGGTAGTTGAGGGTAATGGCCGGATATTGTTCTGAGTCGCGACTCCTGATCCGCACATGACCTCGACTGGTGGGCTGAAGGTTACAAACTGACGGCGTGATTGCATCGAAACGGTGGAGTGGCTCACCAAAACGATCCAACGACAAAGGCTGTACGTGCCATTCGATATTGGCAGAATCCCTTCCCGGATCACTTTTGGCAAACGCCCCTAATTGAGACGGGGGCATGGTGAGCGGCCCTGATCGAAACGCTAAGTACTCGAGTCCCATTCCTACCTTGCCTAGCCAGGTTCGCGCTCGACGATTGAGAGTGGCCGTATTACGCACCTTGAATATAGTGCGGATCTGCAGATGATCCTGAAGATTCTCACCCACGCCGGGAAGAGGACGAACCACTGGGAGGTCATGCGCCTTCAGGAGCTTGGGCGCACCGACCCCGGACAATTGAAGCAATTGTGGCGACCCAATGGATCCTGCGGAAAGCAAAATTTCTCCATCCGTAATAAACGTCTCTAGATGATTTCCAATTTTAACGTTGACACCGGTTGCCCGCGGTTCGCCTCGATGCTCGGTGAACAAAACGCGGCGTACATTGGCATCGGTTAGCACCGTCAGATTCGACCGGTTCATCGCGGGACGCAAAAACGCTTTGGTCGCACTCCAACGCACCCCGCGCCGTTGGTTCACTTGAAAATACGCGTTCCCAAAATTATCGCCGCGATTGAATTCGGCAATTTTCGGAATGCCACAGGCCTCAGCCGCATCCCGCCAAGCGTCCAATATTTCCCAGTTCACCCTTCGTTCTTCGACTCGTAATTCGCCACTGGCACCGTGCCACGCATCCTCGCCATGCTGGTAGCGTTCAGACCGCTTGAAAACCGGTAGCACATCATCCCAACCCCAACCGCGATTGCCTAATTCAGCCCAGTGATCGTAATCGCCGCGCTGCCCCCGCATATAAATCATGGCATTAATGGAAGAACAACCACCAAGCCCCTTGCCACGCGCGTACCCGATTCGTCGGCCGTTCAGTCCTTCATCTGGTTCCGTTTGATAACACCAGTCCGTGCGGGGATTACCGATGGTATATAGGTAGCCCACCGGAATATCGATCCAGAAATAATCGTCTTTTCCACCTGCTTCAAGCAGTAAGACCTTGCAATTCGGGTCATGGCTCAGTCGGTTCGCCAAGACGCAACCCGCAGTGCCTGCACCGACAACGATGTAGTCAAATGTCGCGTTAGAGCCTTTGGTTGCGACCCCCATTCTCAGGCTCGTTTCACGTCGTCAGCTGTGCGGGAGACGAAACAGTTGGATCATTCAAATTCGAAATAGGCATTAGAGACGACGGTCCGTTCGTCGACACGCCCTTCGAATTGGAAGCGGTTCTCGCCGTCTGCCCACGCTTCGATTTGCAACGTCTCGCCCAGGAAAACGGGCGCGGAAAACCGCACCTTGATCCGTCGAAATCGAGAAGCATCGCCACCGCAAAGTCCTTCAAGTAGAAGGTGTGCGCAATGACCGAATGTGCACAGACCGTGAAGAATCGGCTCATCAAACCCGCCAAAACTTGCCGACTCCGGATCGATATGAAGAGGGTTGTAATCACCAGATAGTCGGTAAACATGCGCCTGATTAGCAGGAATCAACGTAGTGGAAGAAAAATCGGGCGGGCGATCTGGAGCGACGAGCTTTTCCGAAAACGTCGCCCCCGCCCCTTCAAAGGGCTCAATGTCTCCAAGCTTTTCGACGCCGCGCCGAAATGATCCGTTGACCATCCGCACGCAATCGTTCCCTGACGCGTCAGTTACCAAACTTTCATACTCACAAAAGCCGTTACCGGTACCGCGTGGGTGCACGCCAATTAGTCGAGATCGAACCGTTACTTCGCCCGAAATCGGGAGCGGTGCAAGTACTTCGAGGTGCCGTTCTGCATCAATGTTGAGAGGTCCCGGCGAAGACGGTATTAGACTCGTATCGACGGGTGCGCCGCTCCCTCCCCAACGAATCGCGAAGGTCGGAAAAACGGCAAATTGAGGGTGGCCTTCATAAACGAAACGAAGATCCTGCGTTCCAATGCCCACGGCATACAACAAGACATCGCGTCGATCGTAACGAATCGCCACGGGTTCACCCCAGGGGCCAGGTTTTCCATCGGGTAAAGCTTGAGTTGCTTGATAAGTGGCCACGCGACTCGCTCTCAGACAACAAATAAATCGGTTATCACGCCCTACCTCTTACCCATCGATCGCTAATCATCGGAAACCAGCACGAGCGTCCCGGTGGTCGACAACGTTCCGCCGGTACCGTTGACCACGCACGTATGCGAATCCGTTTGCTTGCCTTCGATACCGTTGACGCCATCTTCTGCCGTTCCCGACAGCTGTCGATAGGCTTCGACCAGCAGTTGCATCCCATACATCCCTGAGTGATTAAATGACAAACCACCCCCGTTGGTGTTGATCGGCAGGCGACCACCGGGCGCGGCATCCCCGTCCTTCCACAACCGATAGCCTTGGCCCCTCGGCGCTAAACCAAGCATCTCCGCAGTAATTGCCGCCGTGATCGTGAACGAGTCATAGATCATCGCCATATCCATGTCCTGAGGACCGAGACCAGCCATCTCGTATGCGATCGCTGAAGACCGGGCCGCGGAGGTCGCGGTGAAATCGTCCATCTCGAGCATATTCTGATGTGCCATGGATTCACCTGCGCCGGCAATCCATACTGGGTTAGTACGCAGGCTTCGCGCAATCTCAGGTCGTGCAACAATGACCGCGCCGCCATGGTCTGTGACCAAACAACAATGAAATAACGTCAGTGGCCATGCAATGATTCGAGCATCCAAAACATCTTGTACCGTAATCGGGCCGCCAAACGGGTTGGGTGTCCGCTCCCCTAATTTCACCTCTGCCTGAGAAGCATCCGCAAACATCAAAGCGCGCGGATTCTTCTGCGCCCATTCACGCGTCACGACTGAAATGTGTGCGAAGTCCTCAACCGTTGACCCGTACTGATGCATGTGTCGAACCATGGCATGCGCGTACTGCGAAGGCGCACCAAAGGTTCCATACGCCATGGTCATTTCTGCGCCGGGTGGCATCTCTCCGCGGCCACCACCACCGCCACCGCCACCGCGATACGACCAACCCGCCTCGCCATGACTGACAACAGCGATATCTATGATTCCTGATGCGATGGCGGCCAACGCATGATGCACGTGTATCTCAAACGAACAGCCGCCAACCGACGTTGTATCAATGTAATGCGGCCGTATGCCTAGGTGTTCTGCCAACTCCACCGACCATCCAGTCGAGAAAATGCCTTCAATATCCGATATGGGTATGCCCGTATAGTCGGAAACGTTCTTGATCGCCTCAATGTGATGTTGCAGCGAGGTAACTTTTTCACCGCGTTCCTCGGGATAGCCGATTTCGTTCGATTCCGCCGCTCCGACGATGGCCGCGCCCATCGATAAATTTGTTGCTGCCATCGTTACTCCTCCACCATCCGCCAAAATGGGATATGCGTATCATCATCCGCTTGTTCGAATTCGACCTTGACCTTTGCCCCTATCTTGATGTCTTCAGGCTTATTCGGATCCACGCCACGAAGAACCGTCATCATCCGATCACCTTCGTTGAGATCGATGTATGCGGTGACATACGGAACTTCTTCGGCCCAACCACCAAACGCACGATGCTGCACCGCAAATGTGTGCAGGCGACCTTCACCACTGCCCTCGATCCATTCCAAATCCGTCGAGTGGCACGATGGACATATCAATCTCGGATACCAGTGCACTTTCCCGCACAACGTACAGCGCGGCAGCATCAGCTTGCCTTCCTTAGTGCCATCCCAAAACGGCTGATTGTGCTGCCCCTTACGAGGGATGGGTTTGTTATACGCCACGTTCGTCCTTCCTCAGTTCTTCGCCCGACTGTCAAACTTAGCACGAGAACCGAAACGGCGTTACTGGTCGGTGGGCGTCAGAACATCGACGTCCTCGAATCGATCAAAACCGCCACCCCATCCTGCTATAGTTTGCGGCGGGAACGAGCCGGGATGGAAACAGCGGTTTAGATCGTTTTCCGCCCGCTGCAGAAAACCAAATCGCGTCACGGCGCGAGGGTCTACGGTGTCGCCAACCGATAGGTTCGGCCAGCCTCTCGACCACTACATTGAAGGACGTTATGAACTACACGCGATTGAACACCTCCATCAGCGATGGCGTCGGCCATATCCAACTCGCGGCACCCGACGAATTTAATCGAATGCCCCCTGCTTTCTGGAAAGAGTTTCCAGCAGCCGTACTGGATATGGATTCGAGTGGTAGCGTTCGCGTGTTGGTGATTTCCGCACAAGGCAAACACTTTTCCTCGGGCATGGATACGGCCGCTTTTACTGCTCCAGCGACCGAGCAATCCTTTGACGCAGGTCGACGGGGCGAGCGTGCCCGTCGCAACCTCGCGGGTATGCAGGATACGTTCACCACCATCGAAACGGTCAGGATGCCCGTGTTAGCCGCTATTCAAGGCGCTTGCATTGGAGGCGGTGTCGATATGGTTTCAGCTTGTGACGTACGTTACTGCACATCGGACGCCTTTTTTTGCATTCAGGAGATCAATATCGGGTTATCTGCGGACGTCGGTACATTACAACGTTTGCCGAACCTTATCCCCGATGGACTGATGCGCGAGCTCGCGTACACAGGGAGACGTCTATTTGCAGAGGAAGCGAAGGAAGTTGGCCTTGTTAACAACGTTTATGCGACCCACGACGAGATGTTGACGTCGGTCATGTCCATCGCGAAAGAAATTGCCTCCAAATCGCCGCTCGCTGTCACGAGTACCAAACACCTGCTGAATTACGGTCGTCAACACAGTATTCAAGAAACGCTCGAATACCAGTCGGTTTGGATGGGTGCCGTATCCCAGGGAACCGAAATGCAGACATATTTTCGGGCCAAATCCGACGGCGGCGAACCTTCGTACGAAGACCTTCCACCGCTCGATTAACACAACCTCTAAGGACATAGCAGTGAGCGAACAACCTGGGCTACTGGACACCATATACAACTGCCGCGCGATGCGACGACTAAAACCGGACCCTGTGTCCGAAGAAGATATCCTTCAGCTGATCGATGCCGCGAACCAGGCCCCAACAGGTTCCAATCAGCAAGGCGCTCGGTGGGTCGTGGTACGGGATCCGGATCAGCGAAAAGCCCTCGCTGATTTAAACCGATCCGCGGTGGAAGCGTATATCGGCCCGGCATCTGCACGGCCTACCGCTTTACCGCATCAGAACGTGGATAAACGCTCGCGAATGCTCGACGCCGTGCTCTGGCAAGCCGAGCACATGCATGAAATTCCCGTCCTAATCGTCGCTTGTTACCAGTTCGACGGACCCATTGGCGATGGCGTACCGAGTGGTGGCGGCGGATCAATCTGGCCGGCAGTCCAAAATCTGCTTCTGACCGCACGCGCATTGGGTTTAGGCGCCGCACCCACTACCCTGGGGTTGTCGAATCCAGCCGCGGTAAGAAAAATACTGAACCTGCCCGACAACATGGCTGCCTATTGTCTCATCCCGGTCGGTTACCCTCTTGGAAAGTTCGGTTCCGTTACACGATTACCTGCTGCCGAAACGGTGCGATGGGACAGGTGGGCATAGAATAATGACGGAAATGCGAGTGAGCCCAAACCCAAGGAAATGATATGGATTTAATGACATGGTCTTGGATATTCATGGTGGTCTACATCGGCGGCATGTTAGCCATTGGCGTGATCGGACAACGTCGGGTTAAGCACGCCGACGATTTTGCTACGGCGCGCGGCTCGTACGGACCGATTTTCCTGGCATTCGCGTTTGCCGCAACAACCGCTAGCGGAGCGACTTTTCTTGGTGGACCCGGACTCGGATACCAGTGGGGGTTCGCTTCGCAATGGGGGAACTTTCTTTATCCCATTGGCGTGTATTTCGGGGTTCTCATATCCATGCGCCTAATTGCGACCACCGGAAACCGGTTCGGCAACCGTTCTATTCCCGAATACCTGGGCGATCGGTACCAGTCCGAAGGTATACGCGTCATGGTCTCTATTTTTTCGTTGGTTTTGTTCTTCTACCTTGCTGGTCAACTAGTTTCAGGGCTCGTGATGTTCGAAATTTTTCTAGGGCTCTCACCGTTCTGGGCACTGCTGATTACGACCACGGTACTCCTTTTTTACGTCGTCCTCGGTGGCGCTCACGCGGACATTCTTACCGATGGGGTCCAAGGATTCATGATGCTGATCGTGGCTATCGTCGTGATCGTTATGGTGCTCACGGGTTTCGGCGTGGACGGGGGTCTATCTGGACTTATTGACCGCTTACAGACGCAGAACAGTAACTTGGTGCAACCACTAAATCCGGAATCAGCGCTGACGCATTCGTGGTGGGCAATCACCGCTGTCCTTTTTGCCCACATCCCGCTCGGTCTGCTTCCCCATCTTGGCAACAAGCTTTGGGCCCTAAAAGGTGTCGGTGACCAACGTACGTTCATCAAACTCGCGTTTCTTTTTGGATTGACCCTCGGGATGATGGGACTCGGCGGATTGCTCGCGAGAGCGCTCCTCGGCGACGCGCTCCTCTTTGAACCTGCCAATCCCAATCAAGCGCTTCCTCTCGTTTTCATCAAGTTGTTCCCGACCTGGTTAGCGGCACTCGTTGGCGTGGGGATTCTCGCCGCAATCATGTCCACGGCCGACGGTCTGGTGGTCTCGTCGTCGCAAATCGTGGCGAACGATCTGTACCGGCGATCAATTGCTCCGCGTCTCAAACAACCCCCGTCCGAAGACCAACTTGATCAACAGGTCCTGACAATAAGTCGGATAACTACGGTCGTTGTACTTGTCATCACCATGGGTATGGCTTGGACACTTATGAAAACCAACATTGCGCTAATTGTTTGGATCGGCACCGGGGGCATGATGGCGGCATTTGCCGGGCCCTTAGTGGTCGGCGCGTTATGGCGAGGCGTCACCCGCGCCGGCGCCTACACCGGACTCGCGTCGGGTTTCGCCACGTTCCTTGTCCTTCACATGCAATTATTGGATCCGTCATGGTTTGGTAGTGGATGGTTGCACGGGGCGGTCGTTTGGTTGCACGGCGAGGGACCGAATCCATTTTCTTGCGCAGCAATGGGCGAAGCGGTCTCAGTTTCTCTGACCTTCCTGGTGTCTCGAAGCACCCAACCGCTACCTGAGTCCCATCTTGACGGCATGTTTACCGAACCCGCATAAAAACTGTATCTCGCTATGAGACATACTGCGGGAGTCGAAGAGATTCTGTGGCCCGACGGTGCGCCGGGCGCTCTCGGCGCGACCGTCCTCGATACCCCAGCTCTAACTTGTCACGTGGCCGAGGCAGGTAGCGGCTGCGGCATCATCGTTTGTCCAGGTGGCGGTTACCGAATACTTGCGTCCGATCACGAAGGCTTGCAGGTCGCCCAAGCATTGAACCGGATCGGAATCACTGCGTTTGTACTAAGGTATCGTGTAGGCACACGTTACGGAACGGACATTTCGCTACTCGACGGACTGCGAGCAGTCCGGTTCGTGCGTCACTATGCTGAAAAGTGGGCGATAAAGCGCATCGGTATTCTTGGATTTTCGGCGGGTGGGCACCTCGCTGTCTCAGTCGGCACGCACGTTGACGAAAGCGATCGGGAAGCCTCCGATAGCATTGACTGTGAATCATGTCGGCCTGACTTCTTGGTTCCCATCTACGCCGTCACCAATGGCATCAAACGCGGTCGTAAAGCCGACGAGTACACCCCCGCCGACACAAAGGTCACCGCCAATACGCCGCCAACGTTTTTGGTCCACACCCACGAGGATCGGGTTGTCTCACCGGCGCAATCGGTACTCTTTTATGAAGCCATGCTTAATGCCGGCGTCCAATGCGAGCTTCATATCTATGGCTACGGCGAACACGGCGTGGGTCTCGCGATCGGCGACCCGGACGTAGGTGAATGGTTTAACGCGATGCGGAACTGGCTACGTCGATCCGGCTTTCTCTCGGATAAGCCGAGGTTTGCTGTACGAGGACAACTCGTCATCGACGGCGTGGTGCCCGGAATGGCTTGGGTTACATTTGTGCCGAATGATCCATCGGCACCCATCGCGCGGGTCAAACTTAACCGGGCCGAAAACGGCGCGTTCTCGATCGATTCGCAGCACGGTCCAACGGAGGGAGATCACCGTGCCATCATTCACCACATTAGCGAGCAATACCCTCATGTGGCCACTGGAGCCTACACCCTCGACGACGCTGTCCGTTACGAAACCGCAATCAACATTCGTAAGTCGAAGAAGATCAATCTACGCCTAACCAGCAGCCAAACGCCGTCATGACGTCGGCACATCCGTATATAAAGGCAGCTCGCCCAAGCCTAGCGCCTTACGAAACGTATTGTGATAGTGGTGCAAAGGCGGCTCGTTGCGGCCAAATATGACGTAATCCTGTAATCCCGATTCCGCAGCTCGTTGTGTGGTTACGGCGAGTGCATAGTCTTCCTTTTCAACCACGGCAGAAAATCCCTCCCCGAAGGATTCACCTAACTCGGGGTTGTCGGAGATCGTTGCTGGATCGCCGTAATAGCTCACCCGCGAGATCGAGCGGCCGGGATCTTGGGGATCAGGATATACGCGGACCACAACAATGCGCCGATTGCTCACATTGATCACGACGTTGGGGTAAAGAAAATAAACGGGGAACCCACCATGATGGATGTGCCAGTGGGCTTCCGCTTGACCCCGTAACTGATCGATGGACTTCAGGCATAGCACCATCCGGTGATTACGCTCGTACGAACGATACGAAAGTACGTCGCCGTGAAAACTGTTTGCTAGGGTGTTCCGATGCAAGCGCTTAAAGTGATATGTCTCGCCGAACGTATCGGTCGCCAACTTCCAATTCAGTCGCATATCGAAGCTTTGTTCACCAATGAACGTGTACTGATCCCAGCCCCAGTGAGCGAGATCGTCCTCCAATCCCTCAAATAGACTGTCGGCATTGATCGCCACATCGGGGTTCATACTGACCCACAAAAATCCGTGTTTTTCCATCGCGGGCAGTTCGATGAGACCGCGACACGATGAATCAAATTCACCAAAATGTTCCCGCATGGGGACGCCAATCAAGGAGCCAGTAGAATCGTATGTCCAACCATGAAACATACACGAGAATGTGGCCTTGGAGCCCCTTCTCTCATGCACCACCATGGGTCCTCGATGCCTGCAAGAATTTAGAAATGCTCGAAATTTTCCCGACGGATCACGAGTACCTAGGATAGGGACACCGACGTCGTCGCAGGTAATATAAGAATCAGTCTCCGGCAGATCCCCGCTCAAGCCAATCACCTGAGGATGGCCCAAGAAAAAGGTTTCCCATTCCCTGTTTAACAAGTCTTGGCTTGTGTAGGTATCGGTCGGACACATGCGGATACCACCCGCATCAGCATTGACGCCAGCGTCAAGTTGACCCATCAGTTCGCGCAAGACCTCTACCTGGACTTCGTGGCGCACAGAGTTTTCTCCCACCGCGGTTCCTGGAAACATGCTAGCGAAATCGCAACGTTGTACGCTACCCGGTATGAGCACGACATTTTATGAACATCTCTTCGGCGTACGAGACAAAGTCGTCTTAGTCACCGGCGGTACCCGCGGCATCGGTTTGATGATTGCTGAAGGCCTGGTTCGCTGTGGCGCGCGGGTCTATATCTCCTCGCGCAAGGAAGACGCTTGCCGAGACGCCGAGGCACAACTGTCAAAACTCGGTGTATGCGTCGCCATTCCTTGCGATATTTCGACCATCGCGGGCTGTCAGGAACTTGCCCGGACACTCCAAGCATCGGAAGACAAGCTTCACGTCCTGGTCAACAACGCCGGTTTAACCTGGAGCTTGGACATCGACGAGTTCACCGAAAAGGCCTGGGATCGAGTCATGGATTTGGATGTTAAAAGCCCATTTTTTCTTACCCAAGCGTTACTGCCACAACTTCGAGCCGCCGCCACGCCGGATCAGCGCAGTTCCATCATCAACGTCACCTCTGTTAACGGACTGAAACCAGGCGGACTTCGAAACTATTCGTACGTTGCCGCCAAAGCCGGGTTAGGTCAATTGACGGCGCAGATGGCGCGAGACCTCATGGACGACCATATCAACGTCAATGCGATCGCCCCAGGCCCTTTCAAATCAAAAATGACCGCTCCACTTTATGCAACCGAAGAAATGGAAGCCCAAGTTAGGGAAAGCTTCCCGATGAAGCGTTGGGGATCCATGGAGGATGCGTCGGGCCTTACTATATTTCTCTCATCGCGCGCCGGGTCTTACTTGACTGGGGTTACTCTTCCCTGTGACGGTGGGGCAACAACGATCGGTTAAATGATCGCAATACGACGTCGGACCCCGCCGCGACATCGCTGCTATCGCTCCACACGCTGAGCCCGCGAAAATTCGGCAGGGTTTCGAAGCATATGGGCGGCGCCATGAGATTCGTTGATAGCAGCGCGTTCTCCATACAAACGTTCCTTCATCCAACCTAATACATCGCGATTCTTCGCCACACCAAGTTGTCTCTCGGCGGTCTGTAACGCGACTGGGCGTACGTCCTCCAAGCTCGAGGTTGCGTGCACGAACCCCGCCTCCTTGGCCGCCGGACCCGTCCAGCGACGCGCAAGTACGACCGTTTCATGAAAAGCACCTATCGGAATTTTGTGTCGGAAAAGTGCCAACTCGGGCTCCGGTATCGTCATGCCTATTTCAACTTCGTTTGCGCATAAGTAGCCTCGATCTTCTCGCATGATCCGCAAGTCATGACATAACGCAACCATGAAACCCGCGCCAAAGGCATGGCCGTTCACGGCTGCCACGGTCGGGATGGGAAACGTTATCAAGCGGGCACACAGTGCCATGTATTCTCTACCAAAGACGTCCCGATCTCCGCCGGGGTGGTCGCCCCGCGCCGCCATCCAGTCGAGATCTAATCCATTAGAAAAAAACTTTTCGTTCGCAGAAGTAGTGATCATAGCGACTGGACCCGTGGACATCTCAATCTCATCGAGCACGGCGTTAAATGCACGAACGAACGTCGTATTCCATCGGTTTTCGCCGGCCGTCATCGATACAACAAAAACATCGCCTTCGCGGTCGAGCTGGATTAGATCTTCCGTCATGAGGCTGCCTGCGCGGCTTCTTCTCGGGCCTGACGGACTTTTTCGTTGGTCTGATTGAAGAGCAGTTCGCGGCGTTGTTTCTCTTCTTCTTCCGACAATTCACGTCTACCCAATTCGCGTCCCACTCGATAGCCGGTCTCCACAGCCGGGCGTTCACGAACCGTGTCCACCCATCGTTTAAGATGCGGGAACGTTTCCCACATCGTTTCGTCAATCATGCGTCCGATCAACATGGCCCAAGGCCACGTAATAATGTCGGCAATGGTGTAGTCCGGACCCGCCAGATAGTCGTTAACAGAGAGTTGCGCGTCCATGACACCTGACAAGCGATCTACCTCGCCGACGAAACGCTTAATCCCGTACTCAAGCTGCTTGGGATCGTCAGCAATGTTACGGCCGTAGTTCTTGAAATGGTTCGCATTACCCATCATCGGACCGAGATTTGCCATTTGCCAATGGACCCACTGCATCACTCGCGCGCGTTCGCGCGGCGTAGACGGAAGAAACATCCCACTCTTGTCGGCCAGGTACTCAAGAATTGCGCCCGATTCGAAAATCATCACGGGATCACCACCATCCGCTGGTTCGTGATCAACGATGGCTGGCATCCGATTATTGGGGCTGATCCGCAAGAACTCCGGCGTGAACTGATCGCCGCCCCCGATATCAACGGGCACGATGTTGTATTCCATTCCGCATTCTTCAAGCATGATTGTTGCTTTCCAGCCATTCGGCGTTGGCCAGTAATGTACGTCAATCATCCACATTCCCCTTGATCCACCGATTTGCTTCACTTTAACCGACCAAATCGAAACCGACGAGTCCGGTTGTCACGTTTTTAATTTCCGATCGATCCTTAGTCTATTTCGAGATTCTATAGACACGCTCGTTGCGCCGAAAACACCGACTCAACCATCGTAGAATCCCATGGCATGTAATCCTAAAAGGTGGCGTTCGCGGTCTGAGGAGATTCGTTCAATAGATTCGGGCTGCAGGTGGTTAATGATTGAGGTCGGTTTGATTCGCTGTGCGATGTCGCGTCTCGCATAGTGTATTTGCAAGAAAAACCGACCTTTATCCTCATCGGAAGTCGGTAGTCGTCGGTGCCATACGTCTGAAACGAATAACGCAACATCACCGGCCCGCGCGGTTAACTCGGTCACCCCTTCTCCCTGCCATTGGAGGTCTACATCGTGTAACCGTTCCGCGGGCGGGAATAGACCCGAACGGTGACTCCCCGAGATAACCCCCGTCGGACCACAGGCCAGAGGACAATCCATCAAAAAGACATGCACTCCTATGGCAAACACCGGATGCGGAATGTCTTCAGGCCAACTCTGGTCCGGACTTAGAGGAATGTGTGGCCCGGCATCAATGTGCCAAGCACCACCGCCATGACGATGTTCGGTCCGAGCAGGATTTCGCCAACAGGTATTGGCGATGATGTGAGCGTCTTCCCCAAGTAACGGGTCAATGACATCGAGAATTTCTCTTCGCCCCACGAGTTGTTGACTCAATCCACTACGGTTGAACATTTCGTATCGAAAGTCGTCTTCGATGCCGCCCCGTTTATTCCCCCCTCGACCGTCCGGCGGTAGCTGCTCATAGATCGACTCGATCTCGGTTTTGGTAGCTGCGATCTCATCCGCTGTAAATGCGCTTCGAATGATCGCGTAACCATCACGCTCTAATTGAACCGAAGCTTCCGGCACCCGATCTTCGCGAACCGCCAAATAGCCGCCTGGTCGCATCCTTTTCAGCATATTCCGCCTCCTATCCGTGTCGTTAATCGGGGTGTACCGACCCTTAGTTTTCGACCCCCAGCCGTACCAAAGTATCGCCGATTTCCAAACACAATCCTTACGAATGTGATCCAGCTCGGACTATGCGTCGACGACATTGGTGGAATAATGAACCGGTCACCTAGTACCGCCGCGTCGACTCACCTCAAAACCGCGCTACACTCACTGAAGGTTCGCCGAATGAGTCGATTGTGTCGATACCGCTCTCTGGAATTCGTGTACTTGATTTTTCCCGCATCATTGCGGGTCCGCTGGCCACTCAACATCTCGCCGATCTCGGTGCGGAAGTCATTAAGATTGAAAATCCGATTACGGGTGATGAAGTACGAGGCTGGGACTCAACCGGCCAGCCAGGCATAAGCTCTTTTTTCACGGCGTTTAACCGAAGCAAAAAGAGTGTCTCCATCGACCTTAAAACGGATCGGGGCCAAGGGCTCGTTCGCGACCTCGCCAAACAATGTGACGTTCTCGTCGAAAATTTTCGACCCGGCGTCATGACGAAATTCGGCCTCAACGAATCGACCCTTCGATCCGAAAACCCAGCACTGATCTACGTTTCGATTAGTGCCTATGGCGCATCGGGATCGATGTCCGACCGGCCCGGGTTAGACCCGGTCCTGCAAGCTGAATCGGGCATGATGGCAATGACGGGGTTCGAGAACGGGCCTCCTCTGCGCCACCCCCTGTCGATTATTGACACGCTGACCGCCGTTCACGCGCTTTCGGCAATATCCGTCGCACTATACGCTCGCGCATCGCACGGTCGTGGCGATTTCATCGACCTGGCACTCTACGACACAGCTATCGGAGCCTTGAACAACGCGGCCCTCGGCTACCTAACGACGGGCGATCTACCCCCGAAAACGGGCAACAGCCACATGCAAGCGACGCCCGTCGATCTCTTTCAAACCAAGACCGAGCCGCTTTACATGGCTGTTGGAAGCGACCGATTATTTCTGCGTTTTTGTGAAGACGTCATTGAACGACCCGACCTTGCTATCGATGATCGTTTCAAGACACCGACCGACCGTCGTTTACATCGCGACGAGTTGAAAGAACTTATTGAAGCCACCCTCAAGAAGAAACCCGCTGATTTCTGGTTGGAACGTCTACGGCACTTACCGGCCGGCAAGGTCCGTTCTCTCGACAACGCGCTCAGGGCCGATGAGACCCGCGAACGCAACATGCTTTGGACCATCGATCAGGGCGATCGAATTCAAGAAGTTCTCGGCAGTCCCTTCAAGTTCGATTACCACAAACTGTCACCTCCAAAACCGCCGCCTCAACTTGGCGCAGATACGCGAGAAGTTTTACGAGATCTCTTGGCGCTGACGAGCGAAGAACTGGATGATCTGCATCGACACCAGATCATTCGCGAATAGCCAAACCGGGAGCACTCGGTATTCGGTTACGCTCGAAGTGAAGCCATCTCGAACCCCTCGAATATCGAAATATCCGCGCTACCGACCACGCACATATACGCGTTCTATCATGACGTCTCTTCCCTCAGTCTTCACATCGACCATCACGCGTAGCCGAGAGCCTCCGGCCTCGAGCTTCATTTCCTCACGACCCGTGATATCGTCTCGTCGCGATAGGATGACAAATACGCGGTTGCTCCAACCTGCTTCGATTTGCCAAAAGTTCCGCTCCGTTCTGCCCCACGTAACATCTCGATACGTACCATTCGAATAACGAATACCCAGGGAATCGTCGTTCTGTTCAATCACCAGTCGTTGGGCCGCAACAACCGGAAAATCCTGGATAACAAAAGCCGCTGACGCACCTACGTTCTTCTGTTTTCCCCGAGCGATATCCAAATCTTCCGCGCGACGAATGGCCCTAGTATCCGGGGTGGAGTCGCTTGCATTCGCGTCGAGCAACCACTCTCCCGTTAGATCAAACCCAATGGGGATCGTCGGTGATAAAGACTCGCACGCAGCAACAAGCGCCAATATCAACGCAACCATTAATGATCGTTTTACCTGTGCGTTAGAGAAAGGTGTGAACCGCATCTAAAAAGCCCTCGGGTTTATCGAGCGGTACTGGATGTCCCGAACCAGAAACTTCCACAAGTCTACAATCGTTGGCGACGGACACGAATTTATCCGCCACTTCGCCGGACAATAAGGGGCTATTCTCACCCCGGATCAATAACGTCGGCACGTTAAACGCAGCGACCGATTCCCACCCCTCTTCAACCCCAAGCCGGAGTCTTTGATTCGCCGGATCGCGCAATGCTCGGTCGTATCGGTAGGTCCAATTGCCTTGATCCGTTCTCATTAAGGAGGCCCTGACCCGATCAAAGTGATGGCCCTCTGGTGGAACAGGGTTATCGGCACGGGCCCTTTGAAAGGCGTCTTCCGGAGTATCGAAAACGTCGCTCCGTGCCACGCTCTGTTGGATATTTCGAATTCCCTCCGAGGCGATCTCGGGCGCGATATCGACGATGACTAAACGCTCGAGTTGAACCGGCTGTTTACCGGCATATGCGATAGCAACCAACCCACCCATGGACAGCCCCAATAAAACAAACTCCTCAAGTTCAAGAGCTGAGACGAACGCTTCTAGATCGGCAACCATCTCCAACGTTCCATATTGATCAGCTGGCGCCCACGCAGTTTCACCGTGACCACGTTGATCCAGAGCGAGCACCCGGTATTGCTTTGACATGACTTCTGCAAACGCATCCCACGAACGACAGTGGCCCGTGTACCCGTGTAGCAACACCAAATTTCGTGCGCTGGCTTGCTGCGACGCCCAATCTCGGTAATGAAATCGCAACCCTCTCAGTTCAATCAATTCATCGATAACTTCCGCCATCCGATTCCTCCCAAACCGATACACTGACGCCACAAGCCGATGAGAAAACGACATGCAGAAACCACCCGTTCCGATGTTACCCAAAGAAGAGGCCGAACGCCGTGCCAGCGAGCAACAGATGCAGGAACGCTTCGCGGAACTGAGCGTATTCCGTATCCTCCTTAATCAACCAGCACTGGCTCGGGAAATTGCCGACACCCTTACCAGCCTACTTTTTGAAGACAACGTTCTAGATCCGCGGTTACGTGAATTACTGATAATGCGAATCGCTTGGGTTCGAGGATCGGACTACGAGTGGACTCAACATTGGCGAGTCGCTCGCGGACTCGACATCCCAGAGGCAGATCTTTTAGCTGTTCAAAACTGGACCAGTGCGACCCATTTATCCGACGCGGACAGGGCAGTCTTGCAGGCGACTGACGATTGCCTCGACGTTGGTTTCATCCAACCCGACACGTGGGATTCAATTAAAATTCACCTGAAGACGGCGGCAGAGCAAATCGAACTCGTCATCGCCATTGGTAACTGGATGCTATTCGCCCAGCTACTACGAAGTCTGAATGTCCCGC
>UINC01001103.1_pt1 | contig 29425 bp, 28 predicted proteins | sample 5385821 | NCBI WGS metagenome assembly UINC01 (sample SAMEA4666929, study PRJEB26691) | marine metagenome | isolation source: Pacific Ocean | place: Pacific Ocean | collected 2011-10-13 | reverse complement strand
TTTTCAATCAGGAAATCGTCGTATTCATCGGCAATGACTGCAATACTGGCAATAATCCATTGAAGTTCTTCAGGATCCAACCCTTGAACGGGACGGATATAGCTTAAAATCAGCTGCTTGTTACGTATACCAAAACTCACTCCTTTGAGTTTCAGTGTACCGTTGAGTTTCAGTAAATATTCATTAATATCAGCTTTTTGAGTTGGATACTGAAAAAGATTTGATGCAACAATCAGTTCGGCATTGTCCTCCAGGTTTGTGAGGAAAATCTGGACCTTAACAGAGCCACTGATAATCCACCATTCCTGACTGCTGACGAACTCTTTTTCCGCTTCTCCGCAGTTATGCAGAAAATCGGTGATCATTGCGCTATACTGGTTCAAGTCTCCTCCAAACTGCAGAGATTGAATGGATGACAAACTATACAAAACGCTTGCTTAACATCCGATTCATTATTTTTCATCACCAGTTTTTTCTGGGAGATAATTAAGTAATTGTGCCGCAAGGCCAGCGAAGATGTATGTCATTACAGAACCCGGAACAGCGGCTATGAAAACGATCCAGGGAAAGAGAAAGAGATAAAAAACTTGTTCAGAAATCATAATAGTTCCAAGAAAGAAGCGAATTGAAGCGGTTTTTTAACCACCCACAATTCTTGGTTTGCAAATTCGACAATACAGCTATATCATGATTCACGGATCGTTGCAAGGTTTAGTCAACAAATTCTATATTTTTTGTGCTAGCATTTTCATGTTTGATCTTGAAAAAGTTTTTCCCTTATTAAAAAGATGGGGGAATTGACCTTTATTTGAAGTGACGACTTTCAGCTTTACGGCTGGTTGTTGATGGTTATCTGCCATAGTCTAATGCATTCAGTGTATAATTTCGCGTTAATGCATGATCCATTTTCCTTACGGTTTCGAAATTGCCGACCGTAAGCAGTTGATTGAGATCACCTCACCGATCAGTTAAGTCTGTGATTTTTACGCAACGTACAATCTTATTTCAAAACAGATTTAATTTTAATCCCTAATTTCTTTTTGAGTTGTAATTCATGGCAGAAACACAAACTACACAATTTTCTCCCGTTCAGGAAGCATTTATTCCAAACATAAAAATAATCGGTGTCGGGGGAGCTGGAGGGAATGTGGTCACGCAAATAGCAGAAGAAGATCTTGACAAAGTAGAGACGATTATTTGCAATACGGATGTCAAGGCCTTAAAGCGTAACAAATCACATAAAAAGATAGAGCTTGGCAAAAAACTAACACGCGGAATGGGAGCTGGAGCACGCCCTGAAGTAGGCGAAGGTGCTGCCGAGGAGAGTCTTACAGAATTAAGTGAAGCTGTTGAAGGTGCTAATATGATTTTCATTGCTGCCGGAATGGGCGGTGGAACAGGAACCGGTGCAGCTCCAACTATCGCTCGTCTGGCAAAAGAGAAGCAAATTCTGACTGTTGGTATTGTTACCATTCCCTTTTCCTTTGAAGGCACAAAAAGAAGGGATTCAGGGCTTGCTGGAGTTGAACGCCTCCGGGAATTTACTGATACTTTACTGGTTATTCCCAACGACAAACTTCTCGATGCCAGCACACAGAATACAAGCTTCCTTGAAGCTTTTCACATGGTTGATATGGTGCTGATCAACGCTATCAGAGGCATCACTCTCCTGCTTAGCGGAGTCGGTGACATCAATGTCGATTTTGCAGATGTGCAGACCATAATGAAGGGAATGGGGAAAGCAGTCATTGGTCGTGGTGTGGCGAAAGGGAAGGACAGAGCATTGAATGCAGTAGAGGATGCTTTGCATGGTTCTCTCATGGAAGATACAGACATTCGTGGAGCAAAAGGCATTTTGGTACATGTCAGTGGACCAAAAGACACCAGCGCTTATGAAATTCAGGAAGCCATGTCACTCATTGAAGATATGGCTGACGAAGACGTTGAGTTGATCTGGGGGGCCACCTTCTCTGAAGCAGCAGGTGATGAAGTTGCCATGACTGTAATTGCCACCGGATTGTCCTGATTAAGTCCTTTTCGCCTTTTTCCTTATTCCTCTTTCCTGAACATTGAAAATGAGCGGAGGCCAGATAAATCTTTATCAGACTAACAATGGGCCTTGTCCATATCGGGAAGATTATTCTTGGTACAATGTTTCCTTCAAGACAAGTAAGCTCACCGCAGACGTTTACGCATCTCTGCTGAATCAAGGTTTTCGCCGGAGTGGACTTTCCATTTATCACCCTGTTTGCTCAGGCTGTCAGTCGTGCATTCCGATTCGGATCGATGTGCAAAATTTTTCTCAAAACAAAGGGCAACGTCGGACTTGGAGAAAAAACAAAGAAGTGCGTGTTGAGCATCATCCAGTAGAATTTAATCAGGAAGATTTTGCTCTTTATCAGCAATACCAGAAAGATTGGCACGATGCGGAGTCCCCAGTTGAGGAAATTGAGTATTTTGATTTTTTGATCGAAACTCCAGTTCCGACCGAAATCCTGCGTTACTATTTAGGAAATAAGCTGATTGGATTGGGCTGGTTGGATCGTTTGCCGGAATTAATCAGTTCTGTTTATTTTGTTTTTGATCCGGAGTTTGTATCAAGGAGGCTGGGAGTTTTTTCACTTTTGTATGAAATAGAGTATGCACGTTTTCTCAATATTCGCTGGTTATATTTAGGATATTGGGTTGAAAATTCTCATAAAATGAATTACAAAGCAGAGTATCAGCCTGCTCAAATTTTGCAGGATTCTCGCTGGATTCCTTTTGGGAATTACCAACAATAAAACTCACCGGTTCATTCACCAGAACATGTCTGATTCAACGAACGAATTTACTCACCTTTCCGGAAGTGATTTGCCAAGGATGGTCGATATTTCCGAAAAAACTGTTACTGAGCGTAAAGCAGTTGCGGTGGCTCGTGTGCACTTAGGTGCAGAACTTGCGGAACTGCTTAGAGTTTCTGGAAGCACAAAAAAAGGTCCGGTTTTGCAAACAGCTGTAATTGGAGGAATTCAAGCTGCAAAGCGTACCTCAGAATTGATTCCAATGTGTCACCCTTTACCTCTTTCTGGAGTGGATGTTGATATTGAGTTGGAGGAAGAATATGCTTTAATTCAAGTCACAGCCAAAACTACTGGTCGTACCGGTGTTGAGATGGAAGCCCTCACAGCAGCCTCAGTTGCTGCCTTAACCTTCTACGATATGTGCAAATCGGTTACCAAATGTATGGTAATTGAGTCTGTTTATTTGCTGGAAAAAACCGGAGGAAAATCTGGAGATTACCGGAAAAAGGATTAGAAATATTTAAACGGATAATATGCACATTCCTGTACTAGCTGAAAGAAACAGCATGTCCCAGGTTTTCAGAGATTAAATTAGCTAAACACTGGTAAAATTCTTCTTGTTCAGCATTCGCAAACCAGATATTTTTTTCTTGCTGAAATTGGAAGTGCCAAGCTCGCGAATTTCCAGCCAGCCAGATTTCCTTAATTGCCCGTTGGGTATTGATGACAATTTTTTCCCCGCTCGCTTCAAAGCTGACCAATAGCTTGTCCGGGCTTGGGTCATAGTCAATTTCGTCTTCAAACTCATCAAGTTTTTCCTCGACTCTCTTGAATAATTCAGAAGCTCGTGCAAAATATTCTTTATTTTCCATTGATTATTTATTGGAGGATGGCTGATCTTATTTTAGAAACAGCTTGTTGATGTAAAGTTTGAGTTGGATCCAAGCGTAAGCCCTGCTTTCGTGCCTCAGAAATCAACCGCTTTATTCCCGAACGTAGCGGGACAGCCCCTTCTGCCGGCAAATCAGTGTAATGCCGAGACTTTGACTTGCGCATATCTGCAATAAAAACCTGCAAATTATCCTGATGCTCAAAAGAGGGAAGGTATTCGTCCAAATAACATTCCATCCGCCTCTTACCTTCCTGTAACGGACAACAACTCCTGATAAAGAGGAACTTCTCATTCCCAGTCAAGCCCTGTTTCCCTGAAATCTCGATTGAAAGCAATTCGGTGGCCTTGATTCTCTGTATCGGCCAATGTACCGTCCACGTCATAAATCAGTGTCTCTAACTTTGGTTTCAATTTCGATTACACTTTTGTGTTATTCAGGAAAAAATTTAAATATTGAAGTATCGTAATACGGATGCTTTGATAGTCAATACAAAAACGCCTTCTTTCAAATTGCGTTTTTTTACAAATATTCTCAAAATGAAATGCATTATAGCTGATGATCAAAAATAACCGACAAGAGAAATTCATATGCGAAAAATTCTGACACTATTCTTAACAATTTGTTTTTTGGGAGGATTTTCTGATTTAGTTTGTGGTGGAGGATTGGATAATTCTGATCCTCGTTATCCTCAACGCCAATACCGTCGCTTTTTGCTTCCAAACCAAATGAAAGTAATTCTGATTTCAGATCCGACCATGCAGCGAAGTGCGTCTTCCTTGACGGTTGCAGTCGGCTCGATGAGTGACCCAAAGGAACGATTTGGGTTGGCTCACTTTCTGGAACACATGCTATTTCTGGGAACTGAGAAATATCCTGATGAGGGTAGCTATCAGAAATTTGTTTCGACGCATGATGGATTCAGTAATGCCTATACTGCCGATGACCGTACCAATTATCACTTCGAAGTTGATCCGGATTATTTTGAAGAAGGTCTGGACCGTTTCTCACAATTCTTTTTGGCTCCTCTGTTCAATCAGGAACTCGTGGAACGTGAACTGAAAGCTGTGAATTCAGAACACTCCAAAAACATTCCAAATGATTCCCGCAGAATTAGGCAAGTGAAACGCAAAGCTTATGAAGCAGGACATCCAGCCAGACATTTTGCCACCGGTACATTGGAAACTCTGGAGAATGTAACCAGAGGGGAATTGCTGACTTTTTATAAAAAGCATTATTCAAGTAATCGGATGATGCTGGCTGTAGCAGGACCACAGGATTTGGACACTTTGCAGGCTTGGGTCGTTCCACGTTTCGATTCAGTGAAAAACCGCAGCCTGTCGGAAATTCGGGTTTCGACAAAATTTATGAAACGTGATCCGCGATTTCGCTTAATGCGTGTTAAAACTGTCAAGGACACACGCTCGCTGACATTGATGTTTCCTTTATCACGTACTCTTCATTATTACAAAAGCCAGCCCTTAGGAATGTTGGGATTTTTACTGGGGCACGAAGGCAAAGGCAGTTTGCTTTCGTTACTGAAACAGGAAAATCTGGCTACAGGCTTATCTGCAGGAGGTGGAGATTCAAACAAATCTTTTTCTAGTTTTGATGTAAATATTCAGCTAACTCCCAAGGGGCTCCAGAACTATTCAATAGTCATCCAGCGTGTTTTTCAATATTTGCGTTTGCTGCGGAAAACAGGGCTTCCCCGTACTGTTTTTGAAGAAGTAAAACGGATGTCCGAGGTAGACTACAGGTTTGCGGAAAAGCCTGAAGGCACAACCCTAGTCAATGTTTTTTCCACGCTGATGATGTACTACCCTTTGCGCACTGTTGAAATTGATCCGTACCTGATTACTGAGTTCAAACCACGCATTTTTGACAGCATGCTCTACAGTTTGATTCCTGAAAATATGCTGGCTATTTTGGCTGCACGGGAAGTCAAAACAACTGAAAAGGAAGAGTATTATGGTGTTGAGTATTCACTGACTTACAGTAATCCGAAGTGGGTCATTAAATGGCGCAACTCAAAAACTCATTCTGCATTGAATCTTCCGGAAGCAAATCCGTTTTTGCCGGAAGGCCTGGAAGTGTTAGCTTTTCAAGGCACCGTAAAACTTACTCATCAATCGATTGTGGGACTGCAGCAAGAAGGGCTTAGTGCAGGAGTGCTGAAACGTTTTGAACGCTCTCAGGGAAAATTATGGAAGTCGTGGGACGAGTTGCTGACCTCAGCAGATATTCCACCAAAAGCAGTTTATGCAGGAGCTTTACGGGAATTATTGCGTAAACACGCATTGGGGAACCCGATAATTATACAGGATAATGAGTTTGGTAAAATTTGGTTTCAGCAGGATTTTCGTTTTGAAACTCCGAAAGCGCATTTGATGTTACGGATTAATTCTCCGCATGTTTATTCTTCTCCGCGCAATGCCGTCTTGTCACAACTTTATACGGATGCTATCCGTGAGGGACTCAATGAATTTGGATATCCCGTCCGTTTGGCAGGCATGGAATATGGAATCAATGTGGACAAAAAGGGAATAAATCTCACTTTCAGCGGCTACTCAGATCGGATACAGGAATTGGTAAAAACAGTTGCGAGCCGTTTGAAAACGATCACGATTGATAAAAAAACTTTCAACAACCTCAAGGAAGTTCGTCTGCGCCGCTATCAGAATTTTTATTTTCAACAGCCTTATCATCAGGCCTTCTATTTTAGGAGTTTGCTGCTGGAAGGGAAGAAATTTTCGATTATGGACTATGAAAAAGAAATAAAAAAAATACGGCTCGATCAAGTAAAGAAATTTGCAAAAAAACTATTTGACCAACTTTATATTGAGGGATTTGTTTATGGTAATCTCCGTGTGAAACCGGTGCGTGATGCAGTTAAAGTATTGCGTGAGAAACTGGGGGAAAAAACTTTGCCTGAAGGAAAACGGTTTTTGGCAAGTGTTCGCCAGGTTTCTCAAGGCAAATCCCATACCTTCACTCGTAAAATGCAGGTCGAAAATTCCGCATTAGTGACGGACGTTCAAATTGGGCAACACAGCCCGAAATTGCAAGTTGCCTTGATGGTGATCGACAATATAATGCAACCGCAGTTTTATAACGAATTGCGTACCAGTCAGCAGCTGGGCTACATTGTCAATTCTGGCATGACCATACTCGAAAAAACATTGGGTTTGATTTTTATCATTCAGTCTGGAGAGTACAATGTGGAAATTTTGGAGAAAAGGATGGAGGACTTTCTTGAAAAGTTCTACAAATCCTTAGATAACCTTACTGATGAAGAACTTGACAAAATCAAAAAATCCGTACTTCACAGTAAATTACAAAAGAGTACTTCCGTAACAGGTGAAGCTGGACGACTCTTTACGCTTGCTTTTGAACGAAATGCTAAGTTTGATGAAAACAGTAAAGAGATTACAGCTTTGGAAAGACTTACACTGGCAGACATTCAAAATGTTGTACGAAGCTATTTGTTACCATCCAAACAACGCAAGCTGATTTTAAGAATGTCCGGAAGAGACCATGATGCTGGAATGTCTGCGGGAGATAAAATTTTGTCAATTGCAAAATTTAAACAACAATACGCCTGTCCGGATAACTGCTTGCCTTGAATTAACCAACTGGAAAGGGGATAGGGTTTAAAGTTTTTCTGTAAACAAGATCTGAATTATAAGAGCTGATTTGACTTACATTTAAAATACAGAACTTTTTGTGTGGAGAAGGAATAGAAAAAAGTTTTTTTAGAATTGTGGTATGAACTTTGCGAGTAATTGTGGTACAGGAGGCCTTTAAATGCTGAATAATTGAGAAACTGAGAAATGGGTGCTGAAAATAGAGTTAGCCTTAAAGTAGATACGAAGAAGCGCATTGGCGTCTCTGACGTAATTACCATGCTGAAAGGATTACGCAGCGAAGCGGTAATTAAGATCGTACGAACTTCTGACGCAAAGGATAATGCTGAAACTTTGAACCTCAGAAAAGCTGAGAAAGAAGTTGACAGTGGAAGGTACCAGTATGAGAGTTCAATCCAGGATGCAATTAATATTTCGTCCACAGTTACAGGGAATACTGAGTTGCCGCAAATTCGAGAATTGAACGAAATCGCTGCTCTCCTGAGGAGTATGGATTCCAAGCAAAACCAGTTAGGCAATTAGATAATTTTCAGTGATTGCAGTCTTTTCCTGTAAGAACTCACAGCAGATTCCGGAATATCCAGCCCTGCACCTTTTGCAATTCCACAAAGTTTTTTTGATGAAGCACTTGGCAGTTCTCTAAGCAGTTCAAATAAATAACTGAGAGATTCAGCATTGAGATGGCTATGTGCAGGTTCTCTGAGCTCTTCAGTTGCGTCACGACTAATGTTGTAAGCTCGAGCAATTTCCCGCAAGTCTTGTTCTTCCAGCAACTCCCTTATTTCTTTTTGCTCTGCAAGACTGATTTGTTCAAGCCTTCTTGGAACATTTACCCCACACTGCTTACACCAACGGCGTAATGTGCTTCCCGTTACACCAGCTTCCGCCGCAATATCTTCCAAAGATTCACCGGATTCTATTCTTCCAACCAGTACCTCACGTTCTGCTTCAGAAAACCGTCTAATCTTTGCCGTTTTTGTCTTTAGATCTAAAGACGCTGTTTTTTCGGCAATGGCTTTCACAAACGGTATTTTTACCCCAAACATTTCGGCTACTTCAACAATATTTTTACCCCGATCCAACTCGATGGCAATCTCAATGTTCTGCAATTCTTTTTTGACTTGGTCAGAGTTTGTGGACATGCTAACAACTTATGAAAATTTGATAGTCAAATATTATTGTCAAATTATTCCAAATTAAAAGGCTACTTTTTTTCGTCATGGTCAAGACATTCTTGACAAGATGCTCTCCATTTGCGATGCTGAGATACGGTATTGATGGAGATTTGCAGGTCTTTTTTGGTTTACCTGGTAGGATAGTGTCCTTTTAATCAGAAATGAATTTATATGTCAAAGGACTATTCTGATTCATAGAGTGAGGGCAATGGAAGAGAATCTTAATTCAATTGCAGAATATCGCTTAATTCCAGAATTTATTAACAATTTCAGTGGGGATAGAAAAGCTTGGCTGGCTCAAGCAATTGTAAATATTTTGATTGCAGATAAGCAAGTTTCCATAGGGGGGAAAAAGATATTTCAAAGATGCGATAATGATTTTTGAAAACGACGAGGTTCGAAGTGAACTTATATCAGCTTTGAGGAATCGTGAGGCCTTGGAACTGGGGCGATTAACTTATGACCGTGAGTATGCAGAACATTTTTTCTTTTTTCTGGGGATAGTGATTGCTGCCGACGGAAGGATAAAAAAACTTCCAAAGTTAAAATGCAGACTTCAATATGCGGCAAGCTCGGTTTCTCGTCTGGGACTGCAAAAGCAGTGTTACGTCGGGTAACAGACATGATTGAACTCAACAATGAACGGAATCAGATGATTGTGAGCATGGGAGATATAGCCCCAGTATTTGTTTAAGAAAAAGAGGTTTGTGAAACATCTTAAATCATTAATTCTCCTTGAACTTTGAATGTCTTTGCTAATTTGTATTCCTGACACAATGAAGCCCGAATCTTTACGCTTTGCGCTGGTGTCACTTGACTCAGAGTTGCAAATCGAAATTGGTCCAGAGAATGTGCAAATACCCTCTGCAGTGGAGTTTGCTGTAGTTTGGAATCACCCGGAAGGGCTTTTGCTGAATTACCCAAATTTAAAAGCAATTTCATCTTACGGGCATGGAGCGGATGGTTTGTTATCAGACAAGAAGCTTCCGGAAAGTGTACCTCTAGTACGTCTGGCAGATGAAACAATGGCTGAGTGGATGAGTGAGTATTTGCTGGCTGTGGTGTTGCTCGAGAGGCGCCAGTTGCTGGCATATGCGAAAAACCCAGGCTTCAGCGAATGGGGAACAACTGCGCGTCATCCCGGAAATAACATTAGTATCCTTGGTTTGGGGTTCTTGGGACGTGCGGCCGCTAAAGTGTTTCTACAGCTGAGCTTCAAGGTTGCCGGGTGGAGCCGCACACTCAAACAAGTTGATGGAGTTTCCTGTTTTTCCGGAAGAGATGGATTGACAGACATGTTAAAAGAAACTGATTATCTCATCAACTTACTTCCGCACACTTCTGAAACTCATGATTTGTTAAATACTGACACATTAAAAGAACTCAAACGCGGAGCGTATTTGATTAATGTGGGACGGGGACAAACTCTTGTGGACGAAGATCTGATTCCATTATTGGATGACGGTCAATTATCTGGAGCTTGTCTTGATGTTTTCAGGACAGAACCTTTACCTTCAAAGCATCCTTTCCGGAAACATAATAAAATTCTTATTACGCCTCACAATTCAAGTGCTACGCCCGCAGATTCGGTTGCACCACAAATTCTTGAAAATTACAGACGGGCCACTTCCGGCTGTCAACTGTTGAACTTAGTTGATTTAGAACATGGCTATTGATCCATGAATTCCCGCATATCAATTATTTCTCGAAAAATTATTTTCTTACTCTTCCTGTTTTGTTGCGGATGGCTGGTTTCCTGTGGACTCCGGACAGCCCCTCATAACCTTCCAGAAGCAAAACCAAGATCAACATTCACTGACTTGAAAGTCCAGCAACTTGGTGAACGTCTCCGTTTATCCTGGATAATCAATGAAACTGAAAGGGCTTATGCATTTAGTAAGTGGTACGAAGATCCGTATGACAATGAATCCGAAAGGAGTGAAATTTTTGGTCAGGCAAACACACATTATCAAATGCTGAAAGCACGCCTTCCCAAAACAGGAGTTGATCTATTAAGCAAGTGGTATGAAGACAATTATGACAATAAAATAGAAAGGAGTGAAGCATTGAGTAAGTGGTACAATGATCAATATGACAATGGAACTGAAAAGACTGATGCTTTCAGTAAGTTGGATACAAAACAGAATCTGCAAGACTATTTTCTGATTCAGGAACGTCTAATACCACTTTATTGCCGGGATTGTGAAACTGAAGTAACACCTCCTTTGCGGGTATTATTTTCAAGTAACTCATTTATCCGGGAAGGGAAACATTTGTATTATTATTTAGATCTTCCAAAAAATGACTTAAATTTACGCGAATATGAGGTAAGTCACTTTGGGCCAGAGGATGAGATCCTGTCGCCTGTGCAAACTGTGAAATTTAGACAAAGCAATCTATTTCCAAAAGTACCTGTCCCCAGCTTGAAATTAGTTCAAATTGAGGATGAAAATCAAATCATGCGATTTGCTTTTGGCAAAGTTGTATTGAAAAAAACAACTGTCATTGATGATGATTCAGAAAAATTACTGGAACAGAAAACAGAAAAATCTGAGAATTCAGAGATTGTTCCAGCGGTTAAACAGCAGCAAACAAAATCAAGAACATTCGTTTTGAGACTGTCTTGGCCTCTACTTTTCGATGAAGGTTTGAAACGTCTTCAAGGGAAGGGAGACTATTTTGAGGAACTGGAATTTTATCAGGTTCATCTTTACCGTACACGTAGTGGAGAAGATTGGCCGGAAACTCCAATTAACCGCAATTCTACCCAAAATAACCACTTCCTGGACAGACTTAAAGTAGATATCCCCCTCGCCAACTACCCGCATTTGGCAGATATGCACCCAGCTATTTCATCAGCCAAACTCTCGTTTTATATTGATTTGCGTGGTCAAAACGGAGATACTTGGTTGTACAAATTGCGGCTGGTTGATCGTTTCGGAAATGAAAGTGCAGCATCTGAGACTGTCAACTTTCAGTCGCCAATATTTGTCCCTCTTTCTGATTGACCTGTGAGACTGATTAATTCCTTATTATTAATTCTGTTTAGCTTTTTTCTTTTTTCCGGATGTTCTGAAAACGGAAAGAATATTCAGCAATTTTTGCTCACTCAAGATAATGTGCTGGGTTACATTGATGAACAGAAGAAGATTGTTGATAGCGATGAGGAAAATCCAGTAGCACATTTCAATTTGGCCAGATCTTATTACTTTATAAAAAAATACGATTCCGCAGAACAGCATGCAAGACGAGCCACGCGTTATGATCCGTTAAATGCTGGCTATTATGAACTTCTGGGAAGCTTGGCTTTCGCACTTGAACGTTATGGTGATGCCATTACAGAGTTGGCGACAGCAGTTAGAATTTCTCCAGAACGAGTTTCAGCTTATCTGAAATTAGCCGCAACTTATGAGAAAATTGACGATGATGGGCGAGCTATTTCATCCTTGGAGCAAGCACTGCAAGTAGATCGGCATTATGTTGAAGCACTCTACCATTTGGCTCGAATTTATTTACGCCAAAGGGAATTCGAAGGATCGTTGCGGACACTTGAAACTTTGCTGAAACTGGAGCCACATAATAAAGAAGCGTTGTTAATGAGGGTTCAGACATATTCTCTTCAGGGCAGTTATTATTATGCCCAAACACTGGCAAAAGAAATGACAAATCAGTTTCCGGATTATTTACCGATCAGACGCGAGTTACTCCGGATTCAATTCGCTCAGCAGCAATGGCCTGAAGCACAAGCCTTGCTGATTCAATTAAGAACAAAAAATTTACTTTCTCCTGAAGATCAACTGATTGAGGCATATTTGCTTTTGCATCAGGAACAGGAGGAAGAAGCCCGTCTGCACTTTAAAGCAATTCTTGAGAAGCAGCCAAAAAACGTGGATGCAATCATGGGTTTGGCTGTACAATTGTTGCGCAGGGGATTTTTAGACGATTCTCTTATCTGGTTAACACGCGGCCTGGAGATCAACCCAAGCCTGGCCAGAGCACATTATTTACGCTCCTCGATTTTGTTTCGACAAGGTGATTATCTGCAAGGAGACATGGCCATCGGTCGAGCACTGGAATTGGACTCAGCCAATCCTTCATATCAGCTTCTTTTTTTGCGTCGACAACTGATGAAAGGAGAATTGGCTGTTGTGGAAAAGCAATTGAGGCGAATTCAGGAAAAGCATCCATTGAATACAGAAGCTTTGCAGCTGCAGGCAGATTTGCACAAAAGCCGAGGTAATTCTGCGGAAGCGGAAAAATTGCTGAGGCAGGCAATTTTAGTTCACGATTCGCCCTCGATACATTTTTCATTGGCAAGAGTACTTTATCAGCAGGGCAAGTACCGTTCAGTTCTGGAAGTGACAACGCCTCTTATGGAAGTACTTTCAGGAAACTGGGAAGTTATTTATTTGCACGCCTTGACTTTGAGTCGTGTAGGAAATTTTGAAGAGGCGTTACGTATAAGTTTGCCCTACCTGGAGCGTAAGGAAAGTCAGGGCTATGCACATCGTTTAGTTGGAGATTTGTTGCGATATAAAGGGGAAGAGAAGGAAGCCCAAAAAATACTCCGTAATGGGCTGGAGCAGTTTCCCGGTCATCTCTTTTTGGTAGATGGATTTAGTGCATCGTTAGTTATGACTGAAGATTGGGCTGAAGTGCAGGAGTTGTTGGAAACAACTTTAGAGCAAAGCCAGCGTCTGGAAGGTAATCCTCCAATGCAACTATTGTTTCTGGATCGATTGGCAGTTGCTCATCAGCGTTTGAATAAAACTGAAAATAAGATCCAAATTTTACGAAAATTTCATCAAAAAAACGATCCACTGACTGCCGCACAATTGCACTCGCTGGAAGAGCAGCTCCTGTTTCCAATTTCGTTGCCGTCTCTTGACAAAGCATTGTCTCCTTTGATTCTTCAGTAAAATGTAAACAATATTGATGAAAAAAATAAATTAATTATATGGGTTTAAACAAGAATAAGAAGAGCAAATTCAAATCAGCATTCCATGCTGCAGAAGTAATGTCACACGATCTGTCTCTTCTGCGTGGAAAGAAACATTCTGCTTTTTTTGATGAATCAGAAGTGAAGGGGTTGCTGCCTGTAGAAGAAATTGAGAAGGAAGTTCAGAAATTAAAGAAAGTTGACGTGGATTCCTACATTCAACGGGTGGTGAGTCCCTCTGAATCAAAAAACCGGCCAAGTGCTCCTGAAGTAATCCAGCAATTAGGAGGAAAAATGATAGCTGATGAAACTGAAGGACCACTTTATACTGCAGAAATTGAATTGTCAATTTCGGGACAAATGCGCAGGCTGGGTTTTATTGCTCAAAATCACAAAATGCAAAATGGAGTTTGGTCTCCAATTCACCATCGCAAGGCCTCAGAAAAGGTACGTTTCTTTGCTTCTCACAGTACCCCGCTGGTGACTTTCATGGACACTCCAGGAGCTGCCGCAGACGCAGAAGCAAATTTGGGCAATCAATCACATAGCATTTCCTTTTTGATTAGCGAGATGGCGAATTTGCAATTACCAGTTATTGGAATCGTTTTTGGCGGTGGTTATAGTGGAGGAGCAATTCCACTCGCAACGGCCAATATCCTGCTTTCAGTTCGAGAAGGTGTCTTCAACACTATTCATCCAAAAGGTTTAAGCAACATTGCACGTAAATATGATCTTTCATGGCAGGAGTCAGCAAAACACATTGGGGTTTCTGCTTATGAGCTACAGTCTCAAGGGTATTTTGACGGCATCATCGATTATAGCTATGATCAGCCGCATCAGGTGAAAAATATAAAAGATGCGATTATCAGTGCAGTTGAAACTACTGAGAAAAATTCATGTAAATTTTTAAACGAAAATGATTTTTTCTTCAACCACTATCGTGACAGTATCAACCACTATCTCAATCCCTCAAAGCTTTTAATTGAAAGCAACCGGGTAACAGATCGTTCTCCAACTGGTACTCTGAATATTTTTGGTGATGTTTTTCGTTTTATGCGTTACCTGACATTACGTCAGCGCATTGTCAGTCGTTCTATCGACAGTTATGCCCGCTTGAGTTCTCGCAGGACTCCAGTAGGGGAATTACAGGAACGGTTGAAGAATGAACGTCTGGAAAAATTTGAACACTGGTACAAAACGCCTCTTGAGGTTCGCTTTCATGAAAAACTGAACAAACGTTATGAGCAATTTGTCAGTTCTCGTGAAGACAGTGTGAAAGAACGCGGCCGTTTTGTGGCCTTTTTCATCGGTGATCCGTTGGAAAATTATAAAAAAGCGATAGACGATTTAACTCTGGAGATACTACTTCATCTTTACAATTATTGGAAGAATAGTTCTTCAGGAAACATGATTGAGCTTTATGAACAACTAGGTAAATCCACACTGCATGACCATCCACCCAGAAATCCTAATTTGCTGGATCTACTAAGAACCACAGAAATAAATCAGAGTTTTCAGGAAAATTTTCAGAATATTCTCCTTTTTGACCTTCTCTACGATCAAGTAATTGAAGCACTCCCGACTATTGCAAACGAACTGAAAGGTACAAATCAAATTTCCCAAAAATCGGTGGAACAGTTGTTCGAGCAAACTGTTGAAGGAGCAATGCAGGAATTTGAAAAAAACTCTTTGCAGCTAGATAGCAATTCAGTACGATCACACTTTTTCAAGTGGCTGGCCAGTTTTATTGACCGCAAAGATTGTGATGAAGTTTTGGGAACCATTAGTGAGTGGAAGAGGGTTGTTTTTCCCCGTATGAGTCCACCGCTGTTTGGGGTAGTGCGCTACTATTTTTCCGGATTGCTGCCTTCACTCTATGCAGCCCAGCAGGGCAAAGGTAAATTTCAAGGAAAAATAACTCCACGTAACATTGGCATTAAAGATTTTTGGAATCGTCTTGATCAATCTTACAAGGATTTGCTGATTAATAATTTGTTGCGGGAATACAAAAGTACTGTCATTACCTCCAGTAAAGTTATTGGACATTATTTCAAAGACTTTAAGGAACTACATGCTGATAGAATTACTTCTAATCCAGTGAAATTTCCAGGATTTAGAGATGCGATTGAGCAGGCACTTGAGAACGGTGTTACTCCATGCGGTGTTGTGACTGGGCTGGCAACATTCACACATGAAGAAAATGGAGAGTCTGTCAGAGGGAAAAAATCAAAAATTAAAAAACAAAAAACAACTTACCGTGTAGGATTGGTGGTCAGTAACGCAGAGTTTCAAGCTGGTTCTTTTGATATGGCAAGCTGTGAAAAAGTTTGCCGCCTGCTTGATGACTGCGCACGTCTGAAATTACCGGTGATCTTTTTTATCTCTTCTGCAGGCATGCAGACAAAAGAAGGCGGGGGTTCATTATTTTCAATGTCCATCATAAATGAACGAATTACACGTTTTGTAAAAGATTTGGATCTTCCGGTGTTGTGTTTTGGTTTTCGAGATTGTACCGGAGGTGCACAAGCTAGTTTTGTGACTCATTTGCTTGCTCGTACTTATTATTTTTCTGGATCACAAATCCCCTTTGCTGGTCAGCTGGTTGTGGAAAGTCACTTACCGGCGCATTCCACTTTATCCAATTATCTCTCAACCAATCCTGGAACAATGGATGGTCTTGTAAAAAATCCATTTGACGCAGATATTGATGAAAAATTACAGGAAATTGATCCAAAAATTCCCATTGCAAAACATACTGTAGAGGAGATCATTTCACGAGTATTGTCCGGTGAATACCAATTGTCTGTGGGCGACGAAGAACACATATATTCCACACAGGAAAATTTGCACACTGGCGAGATAAAGCGAGTGCTGATTCACGCACGTGGTTGCACGGCAGTTCGCTTGGTACGCAGTGCGCAAGATGGAGGTTTGGAAGTGGTTTTGGTAGCTTCCGATCCGGACATGGAAAGCTATCCGGCAACGTTGCTTCGAGAGAAAGATCGTCTGGTTTGCATTGGGGGGAATACTCCGCAGGAAAGTTATCTGAATGGAATGAGCGTGATCAGGATTGCAGAGCAAGAGGACGTGGATGCTATTCATCCAGGGATTGGTTTTTTGTCCGAATCTCCGCATTACGCTCGTATTTGCCGGGAACATGGTTTCAACTTTATTGGTCCACGTGTTGCGAATATGGACAGAATGGGCAACAAATCGAATGCAATTGCAACAGCCAGAAAATTAAGAATCCCAGTTGTTCCTGGTAGTGAGGGTGCTTTAATGGAACCGTCGCATGCAATGGAAGTTGCTTCAGAAATTGGTTTCCCTGTACTGATTAAAGCAGCCCATGGTGGTGGAGGAAAAGGAATTGAGGTGGTCAGTGAAGTGAAGCGATTTCAGTCCACTTTCTCTCGAATGTCACAAGAAGCATTGAGTGCATTTGGTAATGGAGATTTGTACTTGGAAAAATATATTGGCTCGATGCGCCACCTTGAAGCCCAAATCGTGAGGGACATACATGGAAATTCAAAATTATTAGGCATTCGTGATTGCTCTGTTCAGCGCAACTACCAAAAACTGATTGAGGAAACTGCTTCTGGAATTCCAAAAAAAATCAGGGAACAGGTCTGTAGTTTTGCAGGTAAATTGATTGACGAAATTGATTACATTGGTGCAGGTACGGTCGAATTTATTTATGATCTTGAAGAAAATAAAGTGTATTTTATGGAAATGAATACACGGCTTCAAGTTGAACATCCGGTTTCTGAAATGGTTTCCGGAGTGGATTTGGTACGCCAACAGTTTGAAGTGACTCAAGGAAACAGCATTGGAGAGTTGGATTATAAACTTAACGGCCATGCTATTGAGTTAAGAATAATTGCTGAGAAAGTTGAGTTGGACGATGAGGGAGAGTTACGATTTGTTCCTGATCCGGGACATGTGACTGAAGTGTTTTTCCCCGAAAAAGCAAATGTGCGCGTTATTCAATCTGTTGTTTCTGGTTCTGTAGTCTCACCTTTTTACGATAGCCTTATTGCGCAAATTATCTGTTGGGGGAAATCACGTAAGGGAGCCATCAATAGTTTACTTGATTACTTAAAACAAGTGAAAATTCATGGTGTTTCTACTAATCTGGCTTTGAATCGTGCTATTTTGCGAGATGCTTCTTTTCAAAAGGGAGGTTTCAGCACTTTATATCTTACAGACTTTTTTGCACAGGCTGACACGAAGAAACTTTTGAGAGAAGCAAAGAAAGACTCAGGAACTACAAAAAATTCTTTAGACCAGAAAGCAATTATGCTGGAAGGTTCGGAAGAGTTGAAAGTTCTTTCTCCTCAGATGGGAGGGTTTTATCGCGCAACCTCTCAGGATGATGAGCCATTTGTCAGTGAAGGACAAATCATTGATGTTAATCAAACTCTGTGCCTGCTTGAATCGATGAAAGTTTTCACCGAGTTAGCATTGGCAGATTACAAAAGTTCGGATGGAGATTCATTATACACGGATAAAGTAAAATACAAAGTTACTCGAGTAATTGCCGAGGACCATAACACTGTCAACCAAGGTGATTTGCTGTTTGTGATGCTGCCTGTGGATGCTTGATCATGTGTCAGTTGTCATGAACCAACCAATAAAAACAGGTGCAAACCCAAAAACTGCCCCGCCAGTCAGTTTAGAACAAATTCTTAAAGTAGTTTCCTCTGACATTAAGCGCCTGGAGTCACAGATTTTTCGTGATGTACAGACCGATATTCCGTTACTCAACAATGTTGCTGAACATATTCTAAATTCCGGTGGAAAACGCTTGCGTCCTGCACTGGTACTTTTAGGTGCTAAGATGTTTGGAGGGGTGGATGAACGAGTTATGAAGGCAGCTCAAGTTATTGAATATTTACATACAGCAACTCTCTTGCACGATGATGTGGTTGATGGAGCGGAAACTCGAAGAGCCAAGCAAGCAGCTTGCAGGTTATGGGGGAATGAGGTCAGCGTCCTTTCCGGAGACTATCTTCTGGCTATGGCATTTTACCGTCTTACCAAATTGCGTAATCCGGAAGTTTTGGAACTGATGTCAGATACAACGACAAGAATGGCACGAGGTGAATTATTACAGCTGACACGCTCATTCAAATCGGTAAACGAAGAAGAATATCTTGAAATCATCATCAACAAAACTGCCTGTCTTTTTGCAACTGCAATCAAAACGGGGGCTTTGCTGGCCGGTGCTTCAGGAAAATCTGTGAATCTGCTGTATGATTACGGAATGGCAATCGGAGTTTCTTTTCAGATTGTGGATGATGCTCTCGATTATTCGGATGAGGTAAAAACAGGAAAGCCGGTGGGCGGAGATTTACAGGAACGCAAAATCACCCTCCCCTTGAGTCACTTGCTGGAAAAAGTAAATGTTTCTGACAAGAAGCGGTTGCATTCTATTCTCTCCCAAACGGAAATTGAGAAACCGCAAATTGATGAGGTGATCGGTTTGATGCAATGCTATGGTTCCATCACCTACGCTATAAATCACGCCAAACAGTATGCTGCTGAAGCTCAGCGCAGTATAGAAAATTTCCCGGAAACAGAACTTAGACAATCTCTTGCAGATATTGCAGATTATATTGTTTCTCGTCAGGTTTGAATTACCTGATATACTTTCTATTTTTCTTTTGAAGATAAGGAAAGGCGACTGTAAAGTGTGCTCCAGCGAGCTGCACGGCGGGATGCCTCACCAAGTGAAATTAAGATATCTTCAATCTTGAGTGGTTTTTCAAAAAAGTCATAGGCCCCACCCTGCATGCATTGTATGACGTGCGGTAATGTGCTGTGCGATGTCATAACAAAAATCTGCATCAGGGAATTCATTTCTTTGATCTGTTGCAATAATTCCACACCGCTCATCTCACCCATCATAATATCCGTTATAACAACATGAAAGAAACTACGTTGCAAAGTGTTCAAAGCTTCCTCTGCGTTTTTTGCAGTGCTTACGCGATAACCTTCTTTTTCCAAAGATTGATGGAGTACCATGCGGATATTTTCGTCATCATCCACCACCAAAATACTTAATTCTGCATCAGTTGTTTTTTTCATTGAGTTAAATTTATTTATGTTAAAGATTCGTTTGCTGTCTTGCTGAGAGATCGTAAAAATTCAATACGATCCGGAGCGGCCATTGCGGCATTCCCGATAAGTGCCGCATCGCAGGGGATTTTCAAAAGACTGTTAATATCTTCTGCCGAATTAACACAACTGGCACTGATCAAAAGTTTTCCTGCCTGTTTCTTCCAGGATCTTAAATCCGGGTTGCGCTCCCACCATGCTGAAATCACATCAATACTGCCTTGGTCATATGTAGCAGCAGGTTCTTCCGGAATTGCGGCAATTGCCCGATTATTTATCATCAGAATGTCCGGATTAACGGCAAGTACTCTTGGCAATTCATTTTCCAATGAACATTCCACTACCGCTTCCAAACCAAATTTTCTTGTTTCATCTATGATTTGAAGTAATTCTGTTTCTTGAAAATAATACGCCAAAATTAAAGCTGCGCTTGCGCCGCGGACACGTCCCTCCAGTAGCTGGTAGGAAGTTACAATGAAGTCTTTATGCAGCAGAGGCAAAGCAGTCACCTTATGGGCTTTTTCGAGAGTTTCGAGAGAACCTCCAAACCATTTTTCATCCGTTAATACTGAAATGGCTTTTGCACCTCCAGCCTCAAAATCGGACACTACATCTTCCGGAACAAGTCTATCGACATTATTACGTCCTGGAGCCCTCGATTTTACTTCAGAAATCAGCGATATTGGTTCGCCCGGAGCTCTCAGCAGGCAAGAGCGGAAAGCCGAAGCCAAACCAAGCGTTTCAACTTGGTCACGCAAGTTTTTTTCAGAGATTTTAATTTGACGTTGTGCTACCTCTTTTAATTTAAGATCGTGTAATCTGTCTAAAAATGTTCTCATTGATATTCAATCTTAGTCTTACCGGAATGCGAAAAAGCAGAACTTGTAAAAACATCAACAAAACGTTATACAATCGGCATGCCGTTGACTGGTATCTTAATCAAAAGGCCGAGAGACAATCTTAATTATTTTTATAAATATTTATGACATTTTTTGTTTTATCAATGGTGCTTTTTTCTGCATTCATGCATGCAAGTTGGAATCTTTTTGTCAAGCAAAGCGGAGATCATCTGGTGACGATGGCAACCATTCATCTTGTCACTGGAGCGATTGGAATGATAGCAGTACCATTACTACCACTTCCCAACGTGGAAAGCTGGCCGTATCTTTTGGCATCAGTGGTGCTGCATTTAGGCTACCAGTTATTTTTAGTCAAAGCCTATGTACATGGTGACCTAGGCCAGGTTTATCCCATTGCAAGAGGCACTTCTCCACTATTACTGGGATTTGTTTCTGTGTTTTGGATTGGAGAAGAACTTACCTTCCAAATGATGTTAGCTATTGGATTTATTTCTTTAGGTATTTTTAGCCTTATGTTTAGGAAAACATTATTTATGAGGCATTCGCTCCGACCAATTTATTATGCACTGGCCACTGGAAGTTTCATTGCAGCTTATACACTTGCTGATGGATTAGGTGTTCGTTCCTCTGGAAATGCTGCTTCATATGTACTTTGGTTAATGGCATTAGAGTGTTGGCCATTGTTAGGAATAACGGTGTTTCTGCGCAAACGTGCAATTATTCGTTCAATACATCAAAACTGGAAATATGCTGTGCCGGGCGGAATTTTGTCAGTTTCTGCATATGGAATTGTCGTCTGGGCCATGCAGTATGCTCCGATCGCCCTGGTGTCCGCCCTCAGGGAAAGTAGCGTGGTAATTGCCGCTCTGATGAGTATCTGGGTTCTTAAAGAGGAAACTACAGCAAGGCATCTATTATCTACTTTAATGGTAGCGGCCGGTGTGATATTGACTCATTATGAGGGTTTAATTTAATTAGAAAAAAATAATAAAAATTTCTTCTGGCCTGCATATTGCAGAATTATAGATACTGGCCATTAAAATCTGTTTCATTAATGGTAGCGAAGATTATATATTTCAATTACTTAGGAGATAGTCATATGAGTATTACACGTGATCAAATTAATGCAGCAATGACTAGGTTTTTGGATCGTGGAGGTTCAATCCGCCGCTATGAAAGAGTTGTCGGCGAACCGATTTTGGGAAGTGATATCTGGCTGACTGAGGATACGTTGGAGCTGATTGAAACACATGATTCGGATTTTCTGGGATAGTAGTTCTATTTGCAGAATATTTTTTTATTTGAATTGATACCCTACATATCAAAATTTATAATATTTTTTACACTATAAAAAGCATCTAGGACAAAAAATGAGTATTACAAGCGAACAAAGTAATGAAGCAATGGCTAGATTTCTGGTGAGTCGCTACGAGCGAATTGTCGGCGAACCAATCCTGGGAAAAGATATTTGGCTAACTGGAAATATGTTAGAGCGGATTGAAATGCTTGAATCAGAATTTCTAGGATAGCATATCTAATAACAGTGTTTTTGCTATAAAGTCCCGCCGTCTATCAAAATTTCATGAAGCCAATCCAATATGCAATCATAGGTGGAACTGGAGTTTATGACAGTGGTGTCACTTCATTTCAGGAAACTGTAAAAACGGAATACGGAGAGATTGAAGTTGATATTACAGAAATTGAAGGAAATTCTATTGTTTTCCTTGCTCGACATGGGAAGGAACATGGAACCCCGCCGCACCGCATAAATTACCGTGCAAATTTGAAAGCTCTGCAGGAACTTGGAGTTAAACAGATTTTTTCAACAGCAGCAGTTGGCTCTTTGAATCCGGATTATCAAACAGGCGCGTTGGTGCTGCTGTCTGATTTTCTGGACATGACCCGACAACGTCCACAGACTTTTTTTGAGGGTGGCTCAGAAGGAGTAAGGCACGTCAATATGGATGATCCATATTGCAGCAATCTACGGAAACAACTGCTTGAAACAGCAAAGCTGCAAGATGTCCGGTTTAAGGGAGGAGCTGTTTATATTTGTACTGAAGGACCGCGTTTAGAAACTGAAGCTGAAATCAAGATGATGAAGCAATGGGGTGCAGACGTGGTCGGAATGACGAATGTTCCGGAAGTGGTTTTGGCGAAAGAACTTGGGTTGTGTTATGCGTCCGTAGGTTTTGTGGTTAATATGGCAACAGGAATGGAAAGTGGATCAATTCAGCTGGATAAAATCGATGAAATGGTCGCCCGGAATAAGGAAAAAGTAAGTCGGTTATTTATGGATGTCTTTAGTAATCCGCTGGACCAGCAGGGTTGTAAGTGCTCAGATTCAATTGTAAGTTTGTAGAAGACCTCTGCTAGTGGTTAGTTATTCTCGTTTTTCAGTTTGTTCAAGCATTTTCCAGCGAACAATCGGAATCTGCTGAAGGATTTCAATATCAGTGATGTTATAGATTGTTGTTGAAGTATTGGCTCTTGCATTCACGCTTATATTTTCATTTGAGATCATTTTTTCACCACCCCAAAAATCCCCTTCTTTCACCATAAGCTGTCTCTCCTGTTTTCCACTTTTCCGGCTTGTTAGTTCCACTTTCCCTTTTTTCACCAGCATTAGTCCGGTGCACTCTATTTTTTCACCTTTCTTGTATTTTTTGGCCGTTATGCTCTGAGCAATCCGGCTTTGAATGGGAGATGAAATTGATTCGCCGAATAACCAGGTTTGCTCTAAGAATTCAATTGTCTCCTGGGTTTTTTGAAGCTGTTTCATAAGCTGGTTGCGATTTACAAATTCTTTGAACAAAACAGCTGGAATTTTGAGAGTTTCAATATAACTCAATGCGCGATATGTTCCCTTGCTTTTTAATCCAAAAAGAACCGCGAGATCGCCAATTAGTGATCCACTGGATAACTGATAACTAGTTTTTTCTTTCGTAGAAAGCAACTCTGCTACGCCCGTAAGTACCAAACAGACATATTCGGGAATTTCCTGATCTCTGAGCAAAATAGTTCCAACACTGACAGACTCACGTTCACAATTCAACAGCAAGTGAATTTCACTATCTTCTACTTTTGGATAATATCCGCGCAAATAATCTCCTCCGAACTCCAAGGCATAATCCTCATGTCCTTCAATCAGCATATCCGTACTTCCAAAAGTGACACCGCAACCAATTATTTTTTCATCTTGTGTCAATTTGTGTGCGGTGTGAGCCAATATAATTTTTTCAGATTTATCAGCCTTAAAATCTTTAGCCTTACCGTGAATAATTCCGCCGCCAATATCGATTTTCTTTACCTGCACAGGGCTGAGATAATCTCCCCATACTTTTTTCATTAGCTTTTTGCTGATGCCAGGCATTTTCTTATCTTCTTCAACCATCTTTTTCAAAACATCATGAGATGCCACGTCTGCTAAATGGGCGTATGTTGAATAACCGTTTTCCCACAGAGTTCTGAAAAACAGAATATTTGTTTCAACAGGATGTGGAGAAAATACAGGCTGAACTTCCAGTCCGTTAATGTTGTTCCATTTATCAAACTCCAAATCGCAAACTTCAAAATAATCTTTAAAGGTATTTTCCTTGATTGATAAAAGTGAGCACAGTTTTTTAGATACAGATGCTCGAACCAGTGGTGTGGAGTAATACTTGATCCGGTGATTTGCTCTGATGAGAGAAGCCAGTCCAGCAAAATGATCGTCGTGTGCATGAGTATGAAAAATACCCTCCACCTCATTGGTATCGACACCTATTGCATTCAAGGTGTACGCAATGTTGGGACCAACATCGATTAAAAAAATTTTCCCTTGAAAACTCAGAACGCTGGCCATGCATGGCCGATTGATATCCCAGCCATCCCCCTCACCAGTATGTACGATGGAAAAATATTCTCTTTTGAAGTGGTGGTTTTCCAGTTTATAAGGAGTCTCATAGCTTTCGTTTTTTCCTAGGTTCAAGTCTACTTCTACACGTTCATCCTGATAAAGGAACTCATAGCAGTTAATGTTTTTCCTGACTACCCAGACTCCGTTTAGGATTTCGACAGGTTTTTGGTCGACGATTCTGGCTTCAAGCAGATCACTACTGGGATGAATTTCACCAAAGGCAAAGAAGAGTTTAATGCGCATCATTTCTTCTGCTTGCACTCGAGTAATCCCCGCCTCAAGGATTTCCTCCAGGCTTGTCAAACCATAGTTGCCCCGGTGAATGTAATTCATTTGGGCGCTAACCATGTTTTTGTGACCTATGAGGAGTGGTTTGGCTCCGGTATTGTTGGGGTGATTAGGCAAAAGCATGCCCTGACGGTAGAGCATCTGTAGTACTGGGAACTCTGCTAAATTAGCAATGTCTCCATTTTGTACACTCAAATCGGAAAGAAGAATGGCATTTGGCCCAGTTTCATTTGTTACTGTGCCATGTGTATGTTGAGTTTGATCAGATCCGGATTTTGAAAAATCGATTTCTTCTTCTATGTTGGAGATCTTACCGGCTTTCATCAAATGCTTGACACTGTCCGCGGGACATCCGCAGAGCACGAATAATTCAGCCTCTGGAACTTCCAGCCAGTAAATACCTGCTGCAATTTTAGATTTAACTATCTTGGACATTCTAGTTTTCACAAACACCGGTCAATGATTACTGATTGTCTTGTAAAAAGTCAAAATACCAGACATGTTTGTCATTCCCGCAAAGCTTGTCCTTGGCCTGATATGACAGAAGGAATTTATTTTTTCAGTTACTCACATGTTTCTGGGTTCTCGCCTCTGCAGACATGAATACTTTTTACGAAAGTGACATTTCTGATTACTGTAAAATTATCCTCCACTTACGGGAGGAATCAAACAATATTCTGCACCCCCATTGAGTACAGTCTGTTTCCCAACGTACTCATCTTCATGTGCCAGTCGCGTTGCTTTTAATATTGGAGCAGCTTGAGGAAATCTTTGTGAAAGCTGCTCTATTACCTGCTCTGCTGTACTGCCTTCAGCAACCTCAAGCAACATCGGTTCCCCGGATATTGCTTCCTCGAGAGCGGCATAAAAAATCAAAGTAATTTGCACAAATCTATGAATAATTCAAAATTATGTCAAACAAAACTATGACCCATCGAAGACCATGTTGACAAATGATATAAAAACTGCTGCACTTCCTGCGTCTTTTGCCCGACCAGAAAGAGTATGTTGCTCTGTTGAAATTCAATTCACAACAGCTTCAATCCCAGTATTAACTAATTCAACAATTAATATCAGGAAAACGGCACTGATCAGCAAAATCTGGACGATCGGCGAAACAGGTAATATTAAAGCAGCAGGTATCAGAATGACTGCAACAGCTAATTCGATGCGGAAAGCCATTTCATGATGCACTGTGTCCCTCAATCCATGCAAACTATAAACAAAGATTTTCCACAAATTAAGTAAGGCTTTCGCCACATTAAACCTCAAGTTCTTAAGGTTGCCTGAAACTCGTGCTGCAGGCGTTTGACAATTTTGTTCCTGATTTTTCCTACCTCGTTATCGGTAAGTGTTCTGTCGGTTGCCTGAAAAGTGAGCGAATAAGCCAAGCTGCGCTTTCCCACATCCACCTGTTCACCATCATACACATCAAAGAGAGTTGCCTTGCGCAGTAAAGGTTTCCCGGTTTGAAGAATGACTGGAGTAACAGCCTCGACTGGGAAACTTGCATCCATCACAAAAGCCAAATCCTCAAAAATAGGAGTGAAGTTTGAAATAAATTCCATCTGGTGATTTTCAACTCCCAGCTTGATGATCAAATCCAAATCCAGTTCTGCAATGCATACAGGTTTTTCCGGCAACTCAAAAGTTTCACGGATTTTTGGATGTAATTCTCCTGCAAATCCCAATTCATTCCCATTCACCAAAATCTGAGCACAACGCCCAGGATGGCACGGCAATTCCCTGGATTTCCTGAATTCAAGACCTTTAAAGTGTAAGGCTGAGAGAAAGTGTTCCAAAATACCTTTAAGGTCGAAAAAGTCATAGTATCCTTCAGTTTGTTCCATCCAGGATTGAGGGCTCCGGAGCCCGCTTACCAACAAAGACAGCCTCAGAGGTTCATCCGGAAGTTTCCTCCCCTTAAGAGGATGAAACACACTGCCAACCTCAAATGTGACCACTTTATCTAAAAAACGCAAATTTGAGCGGGCTGTATGTAAGGCGCCTGACAGAAGCGAACGGCGCAGATGGCTTCTCTCTTGGGAGAGTGGGTTTTTCAATGGAACAAATTTTTCTATATCAATATCATCTTCCAGACTCAATCGAGCCTCATCCATTGGATCTATCATGGAATATGTAATAATTTCGTCCATACCTGAATTAACAAGAATATCCCGGACACGCTCAGTTCCTTCCAGTTTTTGGTTACTGTGTTGTGGAGGAAGTTCGTCGTCGAGCAGAGTTGCTGGCAGATTTTCATAGCCAAAAACTCTGACAATTTCTTCAACCAGATCCGCAGGAATATTTACATCCTTCCTGTGGCTTGGGACGTTAATTTTTAAGATGTTTTTTCCAGAAACTTCAAATTCCAGTGAATTCAATATTTCAGTAATTTTTTTAATAGAAAGTTTTATTCCCAGCAGGCGCTCCACATAATGCGGATCAAGTTCAAGAGTGATAGTTTCTTTAGGTTGTGGATAGAGGTCTCCCGCAATCTTTTCAAGTGTGCCGGAACTATGTTTTTCCATCAATTGTGCAGCTCGCAATGCAGCCTGCAAAGTGCCTTCCGGATCAACCTGCTTGCCGAACCGCTCACTTGCCTCAGTCCGTAGTTTGAGGACTTGTGAGGTACGCCGGTTGTTAAGAAATTCAAAATTCGCGGATTCCAGCAAAACATTAGTTGTTGTATCAGAAACCTCTGAACCACCGCCGCCCATCACTCCGCCAATTGCGATCAGTCCTGCTTTGTCGGTGATCATCAGCATATCAGTGTCCAATTTTCTCTCAACGTCGTCGAGGGTCAGTAGTGTTTCACCTTTATTGGCACGGCGCACGATGATTTTTGGAGTTTCCCCATTTGCCCTCTCAATCAGCTTATCGTAATCAAAAGCGTGTAGCGGTTGACCCAGTTCCAGCATAACGTAGTTGGTGATGTCTACAATGTTGTTTATGGGACGCATTCCAATTCGTTGTAATCGTTGCTGCATCCAAAACGGCGAGGGACCGATTTTAACATTCCGGATTAACAAGGCAGTATAACGTGGACAAATATCTGGGTCTTTTATTTCCAATTTGACAAATGGTGGCTGCTCCAAGACTTCTATTTTTGAAACATCGGGCAGCATGCTTTTGTCTAATTTCTGTCCGGTCAGTGCTGAAATTTCGCGAGCAATTCCGAGCATCGAAAGAAGATGACTGAATCCGCCTTTTATATCGAAATGCAGTGTGTTGTCACCTATATAGTCTTGCAACAAAGTGCCAACTGGAGCATCCTCAGGAAGAATAAAAATACCCACATGCTCTTCACTGAGTCCTAATTCCAACTCGGAACAGAGCATTCCTTCAGAAGCAATACCGCGAATTTTGGCAGGTTTGAGTTTTTTCAGTGGTTGATCTTCGTGATGGGCATCAATCAGCATTGCACCTGAAAGGGCCAGAGCAACTTTTGGAGCAGGATCCGGAAATGTCTTTTCCATTTCCCTGATGTTTGGCGCGCCTGTTACAATTGTAATTGGTTTGTCAGCACCAAATTCCACATCCACTAAGTTTAATGCATCAGCTTTTGGATGTTTACGAATCTCACTGATCTGTCCCACAACACAGTATTCCCCCCAGTTTTCACCAATTTTTTCAATTGTTTCAACTTCAAGTCCGGCTGTGGTCAAACGTTCAGCCAGTTCAGTTGGCGCCATGCTCAATTCAACAAAATCCTGCAACCAACTCAATGGCGTTTGTAATGCCATAAACTAATCCTGAAAAAATATGTAAAGGTGAATAGATGTGTGAAAAATGAAGAAAATTGATATTCGTATCAGGATATGATGATACGACAATTAACAACTCAACATTCTCAAGAGAAATGGAGGGAAAAGCAAGTCAGATCAACAAAAGATGTTTATTTGCATCTTAGTCGAAGCGCTCTAAATTTTGCAGCTTTCTTGGCCCAGATGTCTTTTGAACTCAGTTTATTTTTGGACACTCCTCTTTGTTTGAGCTTTCTGAGGTGTCTCTTTTCTCCCGGACTGAGGGGGAGTTGTGTCCGTAATTTTGACCAAACATTTCGATTTAATAAAGATTCCTGTTCAAGAGTCGATGGACGCTTGTTTTTCAATCTGTTGATCTTAGCTTCTGCAGCAGTACGGCACTTTGTCTTGCTGAACTCCTTCATGAACAATCGATCTGTTGCGTATTCCTGAGCCTCAACAGAACTTATTCCAATCCATAAAAACAAAATAATACTTGCCGGTTTGCGGAAAGAAAAAATGGGATTTATGGTTTTCTCGACTCTTTCTTTGAAATGAATTAGTTTGATGGACATGAAAAGTTTTTTGTCTTTCGTTATTCATTCAAGTTTTCCCCCTTAACTGCCGATGTATAGAGCAGATTGAAGAGCGTGTACAGATTCTCTTCATACTCCAAGCAAATTTAACACCCGGAGCCATGGTCTATTGCAAATCTTTAGAGATCTCTGTCTTTGAGATACATTGGCTTACAGTTTAACTTTTCTAATATGCATTTGATAAAGGTTGATAATGACACAAACAGAGGAAAAAATAGAAAACTTTACTAATTCAGTTGGCGTAGATCTCAGTAGTCAATTTGAGAAGCAGGTGAGTAGAACTATTCAGGAGTTGATGGATTCCTTGGAGAATCGTTTAATTGACGATGAGACAAAAGTTGACTATGCAACTCATGTTTTTGCAAAAGCGCTGGATGAAATGGTTGATTATTTGGAGTCGCCAAAATTGCTCAATTGACAAACTGTAATCTTTGTGGTTCTGTTTATCTTTACTTAATTGTGAAAGACACAAAAACAGGCGAAGAA
>UINC01001101.1_pt1 | contig 29502 bp, 23 predicted proteins | sample 5385821 | NCBI WGS metagenome assembly UINC01 (sample SAMEA4666929, study PRJEB26691) | marine metagenome | isolation source: Pacific Ocean | place: Pacific Ocean | collected 2011-10-13 | reverse complement strand
AACAAGACCAATTGTGGTTGAACTTCCATGTCGAACCGACGAGCGGCAGAGAACAGAGCAATTAAAAAGGATCCAAACGAGATCTCCGCAAGCGGACGTTGAAAGAACGGTTGACACAACTGTCGAATTGTCGATTCGAATTCGAGCGCGTTGGCACTGGAAGAGATCCAACCAGACTCACTGTGGAGTTTCGCGATCTCAGCGTAGTCCTCGTCAAAAAAAGCCAAGATATTCCTGGCGAGATAGGCTTGGTCCTCCTTCGTCAGTTGTCCGATGATTGCGCAGTCGACGGCAATGTAACTGGGGTTGGCTGGATCGGAAACGTCGACGAAAATATTTCCAGGATGCATGTCGGCATGAAAGAAGTTGTCGTTGAATACCTGGGAAAAAAAAGTTTCGACACCGCGCTCGGCTAATTTTTTCAGATCGGTTCCGTGCTCACGCAGTGTTGCGAGATCCGATATCGGAACTCCCTTAACCCGTTCCATGACCAGTACATTCACCGACGACAAATCGTCGAAAACCTTTGGTACGTAGAGCAACGGCGAACTTTCAAAGTTCCGTCGTAACCGGACTGTATTTGCCGATTCGCGCAATAAATCGAGTTCCGCAAGGATCGTTTTTTCGTAATCCTCAACGACGCGGATTAAGTGTAATCGTCGAGCGTCGGAAGAGAGACGTTCGAGCAACTTGGCTAACGCCAGGATAAGCGCCAGGTCTTCTCTAATGACTTGTTCAATACCCGGCCGAATGACTTTGACGACAACTTCTTCGCCGCTGGTCAGGGTGGCCTCATGAACTTGTGCAACTGACGCGGACGCGAGAGGTTGCTCAGAAAATGTGCCGAATGCGGCGTTAAGAGGTCGCCCGATCTCTCTTTCGATCGTGGCAATGGCCGTCGCACTTTGGAATGGCGGGACGCGGTCCTGAAGGCGCGCGAGCTCGTCGGCGTATTCTACTGACAATAGATCTCGTCGCGTTGATAGAAGCTGTCCAAACTTGATGAACACGGGGCCAAGGCGTTCGAGGGCAAGCCTGAATCGCTTTGCTTCTGGAGTTTGGGGAACAGGAAGCAACGACGTGGGAAACAGATAGCGTGTCCAATGGTCTATTTGTAACGCACGTGGAATCGTATCCAGCCGAAACCTCAGAGCCGTCCCGACAATTCGTACAACTCGACGGATGGGAATCAACGTTCTTCCGTCTCTTCGAGGCGTTTTTTCAGCGCTTCAACGGTCGCCGTTAATTCTTCGATCGAAGATTTGAGCTGGTCGATCTCGGCTCGGTTCCCGGTACCGGCGGTTCGGCGGGTGACCTCACTTGCGACGCCTTCTACCGCCGATCGCATTGTGCCGACGCCTAATTCGGCGGCGGAGCGCATCTGATCGGCTAATTGCTGTGCTTCGATCGCAGGCTTGAAGACGCGTCGAAAGTCTTCGAACAGGGTCAAATCGCCGTCAAGAGAGACGGCATCCGTCTGTTTTCCCACCATGACGTCAAAGATTCTCGAAAGCGAACCGCTGAGCGTGAGGTCCGCGGCAGGATCAATGTTGGCGAGTACTCGTGCTTTACCCTCGGTAAACCGAAATGACATATTCAAGCCAGTAGCTTCGATCGCTATGCACTTTTCATCGAGCCTCTCGATGGCGTCTTTCGCGCCGTCGTCGAGGCTGTTTTTGGCGCGGAGTGCGGCTTCGATCGCGGCGGCAGTCGTGGATTCAATGATGGTCATTTCACGCCTCGATGAATTGCGACTAAACCGCCGAGTAGATTGTCGTAGCGAACTTCATGGAAACCCGCTTGCTCGATTATGCAGTTTAGTTCCGATTGATTTGGATGTACGTCTATCGACTCGATTAGGTAGCGATAGGGCGCGGAATCCCCTGCGATCAGTTGACCTGCGATGGGCCAAGACTGCTGATAAAGCCTGTACGCTCTTTTCAGCACCGGGTGATTTGTCTTCGAAAACTCAAGGATTACCAGGGTACCACCGGGCTTCAAGGCACGGTGACACTCGGTCAGTGCGCGGTCCTTATTCGTCATATTGCGTAAACCAAATGCAATCGTAATGGCATCGAAATAGCCGTCTGGAAACGGTAAGTTTTCGGCGTCTGCGACAGTGCTTTGAACCCACGCGTAGCCTGAATTGATCAGCTTGTCGCGGCCAACATTGGTCATTGATTCATTGATGTCCAGAAGGATGACTTGGCCTTCTCGTCCGACTACATCGGCGAGGAGTGCGCAAAGATCTCCCGTACCGCCAGCGACATCGAGAACCCGTGATCCGGGTCGTAATGACGAGGCCTCGATTGCGATGCGCTTAAAAAGTCGGTGCAGTCCGAACGACATCAAGTCGTTCATGACGTCGTAACGATCAGCAACGGTTCGAAAAACGTTTCCCACGCGTCGCGTTTTCTCGTCAGGCTCGACGATATCGTGGCCGAAATTCACTCGATCCTGGGTCACGCGTCGACCTCTGGTTTCCAGTGCCCGACGGGAATCGTAGGTAATCGTGACGCATTAGCAGATTGCAATTCACCAAGGTATTTTTGCCAATATTCCTCTTGGTGATGGGATAAATCCGCGAGATAGTCCCAAGAGTAGATGCCAGTATCGTGCCCATCACTGAAGACAATGCGTAGCGCATAATTCCCAATCGATTCCATCGAATCGATCGCGATATGCTTCATTCCGGTTTGTAACTTCCGTTCCGACTCGGAATGACCACGGACCTCAGCCGAGGGCGAGTAAACGCGCAGAAGTTCTGCCGGCAAAAGCGCGTCAGACCCGTCGGCATAACAAAGTTCGAGTGTTCGGGACGAGGCATGGTAGGTGATTGATTGGGGGTTCACGCGGGACGCCTATAAGATATACCGCGACAGATCCTGATTAGTCACCAAGTTCTCCAAGTGGTCGTTGACATAGGTCGCGTCAACGTGGAGCGAATTGGTCGTATCGCCGGCGCTGAATGAAACCTCGTCCATTAAGCGCTCCATGACCGTATGCAATCTGCGTGCACCAATGTTCTCCGTGTTTTCGTTTACCTGCCACGCGAGCTCGGCGATGCGTGTTAGAGCTTCCTCAGTGAACGTGACCTCGATTCCCTCGGTGCCAAGCAACGCGACGTATTGCTCGATTAAGGACGCGTGGGGTTCTGTGAGGATTCGATTGAAATCTGAGGGGGTCAGCGGGTGCAGCTCTACGCGAATGGGTAAGCGTCCCTGAAGCTCAGGAATTAGGTCGGATGGTTTGGCTAAATGGAAAGCGCCCGAAGCGATGAAGAGAATATGGTCGGTACGAATCATCCCGTACTTTGTCGAAACCGTGCAGCCTTCAATAAGCGGCAATAGGTCTCGCTGAACACCCTCGCGAGACACGTCCGCGCCGACGTGATCGGACCTTCGGGTGACCTTGTCGATTTCATCTAAGAAGACGATGCCCGTTTGCTCTACTGCGTCTACGGCGTGGGCCTTGATCTCGTCTTCATTGACCAGCTTTATCGCCTCTTCTTCGCGGAGACGGCGATAGGCGTCGCGTATTTTAAGACGGGCATTCGTTGTTTTACCCGTGGGTAGGCTCGAAAACATATTTTGGAGCTGGCTGGTCATTTCCTCCATTCCCGGAGGCGCCATGATCTCAACACCTATCTGCGCAGTCTCAACGTCAATTTCTATTTCACGATCATCGAGTTCGCCCTCGCGAAGTTTTTTTCGAAATTTTTGCCGAGTGTCGGAGCCTTTTTTTTCGCCGTTGTCGCCACTCGGCGTTGTGCTAGGTTCTGGCAAAAGCGCGTCGAGAATCCGCTCTTCGGCGGCATCGTCGGCTCGATGCTGGACCTTTTCCAGCTCGGTTTCGCGCAACATTTTTACCGCCACGTCCGCAAGGTCTCGGACGATCGATTCGACATCTCTTCCGACATAGCCGACTTCAGTGAATTTTGTTGCTTCAACTTTCATGAAAGGAGCGTTTGCCAGTCTCGATAGTCGCCGAGCGATTTCGGTTTTACCCACTCCTGTTGGACCGATCATCAAAATGTTCTTAGGGGTAACCTCCTCGCGCAAATCCTCGGCGAGTTGCATACGGCGCCAACGATTACGTAAGGCGATTGCGACGGCTCGCTTCGCATCGTCTTGGCCGACGATATGGTGGTCGAGTTCGTGGACGATTTCGCGAGGAGTCATCATGATTTAGCGTCGAGAGTTTCGATCGTAGTTGAGTGGTTGGTGTAAACGCAGATTTCGGCGGCGATTGCCAACGCTCTGGAGACGATTTCTTCAGCATTCAATTCGGTGTTATTGAGTAACGCCTTGGCAGCGGCTTGAGCGTAGGGACCACCCGAACCAATGGCAATCAGCCCGTCTTCCGGTTCGATCACATCGCCGTTGCCGCTGATGATCAGGGAAGATTCTTCATCAGCAACGGCCAACAACGCTTCCAACCGTCGCAGCGCCCGGTCAGCACGCCAGTCTTTCGCTAATTCGACGGCGGCTCGGGTAAGGTTACCTTGATACTTGTCCAAGTTAGCTTCGAAGCGTTCGAATAGCGTAAACGCATCGGCCGTACCGCCCGCAAAGCCAGCGATGACACGGTCCTCGGACAAGCGCCGGACTTTCCGAGCATTACTTTTCATGATCGTGTCGCCTAGAGAGACTTGGCCATCACCGCCTAGGGCCACCTTGTCGGGTCGACGAACCGAGAGAATGGTCGTACCGCGAAACTGTTCCATAAGAGCCTAATAACCTACGGGTTATACCCATAGTGGGGAGCGAAACCGAGAAATTCAACCGCCACCAGGCGGACGCTCAAGCAGCAACGCCGATATTTTCTTCGTTCTAAGCTCTGTCATAGCCTGGCGGGTTTCGCGCGGAGATTTATAGGGTCCTACCAAGACTCGAAACCATCGATCTTCGCCGACCAGCCTCACTTCGGAAGTGGTTGCCGGCATCCCCGCCAATATTAGCTCCGCACGCAACGCGTCGGCTTCATCTTGCCTTCGAAATGACCCTGCCTGAACCAAATATTCCTTTGTGTCCGCAGTCCTATTCGTTCCTTTTTCATACGGGTTGGTATTGACAGCGACGTCGTTCGAGGGGAGCGTTTTCCAGAATTCGTAGCGCGTTGAAGACGAGTCCGGATCGGGTGTGGCGCTGGTGCCGGATGAACGCGTTGTATCGCCCAGGTTGAGAGTTGAAAGTAGCGAAACCCCTAAGGTCCCCAATATCCCGACCGCGATACCGGCGAAAAAGGTCTTGGTACTAAAGCCGCTCCTTTTCGTTCGACGTCCTTTTTGACCAGATCCTCGTACGCGACTCTTATGTTTCATAGAACTAGCGACCATGTAGCAACCATACACTCGATCCGAGATCGGGATTGACCATATCTAAAATGTGTCTATCGGATCGACATCGATGGACCAACGGACCGAATTCTGGCTCGGAACTTTGGTCTCGATTGCGTGGAGTGCGAGTTGTATCTCCGACCTGCGACGCGAAACCAACAAAGCTTGGTGACGAAAACGACCACTCTTTCTTGCGAGAGGTGCGATGACGGGTCCCATTGCTTCAATGTTAAATGTTTCGACGATCGTGAGGAGTTGAAGCAGAAAGGTCTCGGCGTCGTTGGAATTCGATGAGTCGGCGCGAAGCATCGCCATAACGGTGAACGGTGGCAGTTGAGCCATTCGCCTGTGCTCCATTTCGGTCCTTGTAAAGCCGTCGTACCCGGACTCTGTTAGCGCCACAAGATTGGGATTGGCTGGATCGTAGGACTGTATCCAAACTTCGCCAGGTCTTTCAGCGCGCCCAGCGCGCCCAGCGACCTGAGTAATGAGCTGGGCGGTGCGTTCAGGGCCTCTGAAGTCGGGAGATAGGAAACCGTTGTCGGCATTTACAACGGCAACAAGCGTAACGTTCGGAAGATGATGACCCTTGGCGAGCATTTGAGTTCCGACGAGGATACGCGTCGACGGGCTGGTCAATTTTGAGAATAGGTTTTGGAGCTGAGTTTGAGATCGGGTGGTATCCCTGTCTACGCGCAATATGGGGATTTCAGGAAATACTTTCTCAAGGGTTTGTTCGACGCGTTGGGTCCCCGTACCGAGCGCGACGATTTCGTCGCTCGCGCAGTCCGGACAATTGGTTGGGATTGGATAACGACGCAGACAATGATGACATTGAAGTAGTTTAGGTGATTGATGGAGAGTAAGCCGAACATCACAGGCTTCGCACTCCGCGCGCCAGCCGCATCGAGAACAACATAGGGTCGGTGCGTAACCGCGTCGATTGATGAAAACCAGAACTTGTCCATTGTTATCGAGATGCTGCCGGATGACCGTCAACAGCGGGTCACTTAATCCGCCATCGAGGCGTTTGCCACGAATGTCGATGATACGAAAAGTGGGCATTTTTCGGCTGCCCGGGCGCTCGGAAATCCGCGCCATCGAATATCTTTTGCGTTCGACGTTTGCGACGGTTTCAAGCGACGGCGTTGCACTACCGAGAACGCATGGAATGCCTAGCATTTGGGCGCGGATGATGGCGACGTCTCTAGCGGAATAGCGTAGCCCTTCTGTTTGTTTGAAAGATGGATCATGTTCTTCATCTACGATGATTACGCCCAGATCTGCAAAATTCGCGAATACGGCCGAACGCGTTCCGATGAGGATTTGATGCTCTCCACTCGCGACCTGCGTCCAAGTTCTAAAACGTTCCCGGTCTGATGTCGCCGAATGGATAACTCCGGCTGCGCCAAAACGTTCGACAAAGCGAGCAGTCGTTTGCGGGGTTAACGCGATTTCAGGGACGAGCACGAGGGCTTGTTTCCGCTGTTTCAACACGGTCTCGATTACGCGCAGATAAACTTCGGTCTTACCGCTACCCGTCACACCATAAAGCGTGTGCACACCGAATTGGGAGAGCTGGGCGGTGATGTTTCGTACGGCTGCCGTTTGTTCTGCAGTGGGGTCGATGTCCGATGGATTAATTGCGTAATTTGCGGGTTCGGCATGCGAAACTACTATGCCTTTTTGTTCGAGTTTTCTAAGTAACGGGAGTGTCGCCCCAAGCTTTCGGGCCTCGTTTGTGGTGACTGGGCCTGCACTCGAAAGAGCTTCCCACAGTAGTCGTTGTCTTGGCGCCCGATCGAGCGAAGTCGGAATTAAGGTCTCGGCGGTGATCCAGATGAGCGGCGGATCGAAATCAGTGGAATTACCGCGTCTTGCTAGGGTCGGCAATAACGCTGCATACACGGATCCGATCGGATGGTGGTAATAATCCACTAACCATGATGCGAGTTTTAGCAAATCCTCTTTGAGTATAGGCGCGGTATCGAGGATGTCTTCGATAGGCTTCATCGTTCGTGTTGGATGGTCCGAGAGGGCCGTTACGATACCTACGACGTGCGATCTTCCGAGAGGAACTCGGACCCTTGTTCCGGGCATTGGAGTGGGCAGTTGACTTGGTAACGAGTACTCAAAAGTCGCCCGAAGAGGCCTAGGTACAGCCACGTGTGCAACGGAGACCAAAGTTGCGTCCAAATTACCTATTGCCTACACTGCGGCGCCCGATCACCCACCGCCGGAAGGTAGCGCTGTGAAAAGTGAGATTCACCCAGAGTACTCTGACATCACAGCTACCTGCAGTTGCGGCAACGTGATCAAAACGCGATCCACCATCTGTCGTGATATCCACCTCGAGGTTTGTTCAGAGTGTCACCCGTTCTATACCGGTACGCAAAAAATTGTTGATTCCGGCGGTAGAGTAGAACGCTTCCGTCAGCGATTTGGTGACCGGTCAAGTAAAACGCCGACGTAATTTTCCTAAAAAGCTTACGAACTTCCGACGTGGCGGGTGTTAGCCTCTGCTTGTTGGAACAGGAAAGTCTGTGCTGTGACCCGAGCCGTCTTACTCATCACAATTTTGTTTGCAACGACCGGCGCAACAGGTGCCGGCGCGGGCAAAAAAATGTACGACGAATTTGTCGAGAACGGGCAGATTTATCCGCATGACGGATGGCAAGAATACGTTGCGAGCCTCGGACAGAGGTTACTACAACATGCCCCGGGTACCGCCGAGAAATATAGGTTCGTTGTTCTAGACAATGCTCAGATCAACGCGTTTGCCACGCCGGACGCATTTATATTTGTGAACCGCGGTTTGCTTGCTTTTTTGAGCTCGGAGGAACAATTGGCGGCCGTCATCGGCCATGAAATTGGTCACGTCGTCGGCGAGCATGCGCGCCGGCGTAAAATGGCCAATCTCCTAGGGAAAACCGCGGGAATAGCCGCGGCAATGGTAACTGGAAGGGGCGAGCTCTATGACGTTTCAAACGTTGCGACCACCACCTTACTATCTGGCTACGGTCGGGAGATGGAACTAGAAGCGGATCGCTACGGCGCCGAATTTCTCGCTCGGTCGGGCTATAACCCACTTGCCATGATTGAAGTCGTTCAAGTCTTGAAGGACCAAGAATTGTTCTCTAAGCAGGTGGCGAATCTGCCGTCGACTTACCATGGGCTTTTTTCGTCTCATCCGAAAAACGATAAGCGACTACACGAAGTCGTTACTTATGCCCAAAGCCAGTTACCGGACCGAGTCACCGAACAAGTTGGAGATTTTTGGTCCTTAATTGATGGATTGGCGTACGGAGACGAAGCCGCAGCTGGGCTAGTTAGAGGTCAAACTTTCTATCACGGAGGATTGAGGATTGCGGTCGACTTTCCCGACAATTGGAGCGTAACGAATACGCCGTCCCAAGTAGTGGGCAAAGCACCGGGCGGAAAGAAAGAGGCCCAGATTAGCGTTGCTCGGCATGAGCCAGTAAAACGCACAAGTCCAAAAGAATACGTTGTCGATGTTCTGAAACGGGATGACGTTGTTAGTGGAGCAGAGGTTGATCTCAACGGCCTGAAAAACTACGTCGGCGAGCTTGAAGTGGAAGGTTCCGAAACTCAGCTAGCACTGATCGGCATCATATACCGCGGAAAGCACGTGTTTCTGTTTCGGGGAGAGGCGGGTCCGAATATTGATGTCGACGCCTTCCGCAGCGTATTCGTCGAGACATTAAAGACACTTCGAGGAATGACTGCCGCAGATGTACACATGGCGAACACGCGACGGGTAAAAGTTCTAGTTGCGAACCCTCACGACACTTATGCCAAATTAGCGAGCAGAACTGCGATTAGACGATACCCGGAAGAGTCTTTGCGTCTTTTAAATGGGGGTCACCCCAATGGTGAACCTCGCGCCGGAGATTTCGTGAAAATCGTCGAATGAAATCGAGGTGGTGCTTCGTTAAAACTGTGGCGCCCTTTGGATTATTTATTAGACCGTCCACAGATCAAATCGTATTGAGAAGGAGAGAGTAAAGTGACTTTGTCTCTTTGGTGTCTAATGATCGTTGCACTGCTACCGTATGTTCTAGCCGGTGTTGGTGGTTATTTTCGACGGACGAATCTTGGCACTGTCGACAACGACAATCCGCGAGGCCAGGCCGCGTTGCTAGAAGGTGCGGGCGCACGTGCATATGCGGCGCAGGCGAACGCATGGGAAGCATTAGCACTTTTTCTGGTTGGGCTGGCGTTGGTTCATTTCACTGGGAATGCGGATCAAGCTGGGACGGCTTCAGTCATTTTTGTGATTGCCCGAATTCTGCACGCCGTTTTCTACATCCGTGGCGTCGCAATGCTGCGTTCGTTGAGTTTTTGCGGTGCGTTGGGCGCTTGGATTTGGTTAGTTGTCATCGCCGCTTCGGGATAGTCTTGAAGACCAGCTAAAAAACGTCCTCCGGCCGCACAACATTGGGCATCGAGTTGTTTAGAGGCCTTGCATCTGAAGACGGAGCGTCTTCGTCAAAAAAATACTCAAAGATGGCGTCTTCCTGATTGGGCGGAGCGAGCCGTCCAGTTCGTGGATCAATCTTAGCGCTGACCACCCCTGAGGGTTGGGTGAACGATGTTTCGGGTGTGCTCTTAAGAGCTTCTCGCATAAAGTCGATCCAAATAGGTAACGGCGTCGTTGAGCCATATTCCGTTGAACCGATAGGCTTGTGATTACTAAATCCAACCCAGACAGACGTTACGAGATCTGCATGAAAGCCATTGAACCAGGTGTCGGCTGCCTCGTTGGTCGTCCCCGTTTTGCCGGACAGGTCTGTTCTTTGGAGTTGGAGTGCACCACGGCCTGTCCCGCGTTTAATTACGTCGCGGAGCATTGAATTAATGATAAAAACGTTGCGCTCTTCGATGACACGAGGCGCGCCGTTTATGGGAGAAGCCACGCCAGACTCGCAAATGCGACATACCACTGGATGGTCGGTTTCAAAAATGATGGAGCCATCGAGTGCTTCGATGCGCGCGATGATGTGCGGCGTGACTCTGTATCCGCCGTTGGCCAAAACCGCATAACCACTGGCCATTTCGAGAGGCGTAACGGCCATTGTCCCGCCGCCGATTGCGAGCTGGGTGTTACGGGGAAAGTTATCGGTTTCGAACCCAAAACGGCTTACGTACCGAAGTACCCTGCCTGCACCAACGTCAAGCAGTACGCGCATGGATACCAAGTTGATGGAACGGTACAGAGCTTCTCGAAGTCGTGTAGGTCCGTTGTATTCGCCGCTGTCATTCCTGGGCCGATAGAGTTGCTCGAGATTTTCGTCCGCAAAGACCAAAGGAGCGTCCAGATAAACGCTGGCCGGCGTGACCCCGTGTTGGAGCGCCGCCGAGTAAACAAACGGTTTGAAACTCGAACCTGGTTGACGAGCTGCTTGGACCGCGTGGTTGTACTGATTTCTCGAGAAATCAAATCCCCCAACCAATGCCGTTACAGCGCCAGACTTCGGGTTGAGGGCAACTAAAGCACCTTGGATATTGGGTATCTGGGCGAGGTTCCACTGCTCGTTCTTGGCTGTTATCTGAATGAGATCGCCTGGGGTGAGAATTTCGTCTGCGCGACGGGGCGTCCTGCCGCGGTTGTCCGTATCGATATATGGCCGCGCCCAACGGTAGCCTTCACGAGAAATGACTACGGTGTCTCCGTTCGCGCGAAGCACGTCGACGCCGTCTCCGTCGGTCGAAATCACTACTCCAGGTTCAAGTTCACCGGTAGGTCGTCGTGTTTCGAAGCTCTTCGAGTAAGCATCCAAGGATTGCTCGTCTACTGGGACGCGAACGTGGCCATCGGGGCCCCGATAGCCGTGGCGCCGATCATAGGCCTGCAGATGGGTTCTGACAGCGGCCTGAGCAGTGGCTTGATGGGTGGCGTCAATGGTGGTGCGCACGACGAACCCGCTATAGATGTCGCGACCGTAGCGTTCGATTAGGTCGCGCCTTACCCATTCAGCGGGGTACGGAGCATGAAGATCGACGTCACGATGGTGAATGTTCGCTGTGATCGGAGCGGCGATGGCAGCGTCGTACTGGCGGTCATTAATGATTTGGTTTTGGAGCATACGGCGTAGAACCAAATTACGGCGTTTCAGCGCCCATACCGGTCCGTTGATAGGATTTCCTGCTTCTGGTCGTTTTGGAATCCCTGCCAACATAGCGAGTTGTGGCAGGTTCAGTTTCCTGGCGGACTTGCCATAGTAGGTGTAAGCGGCGGCCTCAAGACCGTAGGCGCGTTTACCAAATGGAACGACGTTGATATAGAGCTCTAGAATCTCCTCTTTCGATAGCTCCTGTTCAATTTTGAGTGCCAATAGCATTTCTTTGAACTTTCGTACGAAGGTTTGTTCGCGGGACAGATCGGCGACGTTACGGGGTAGTTGCATCGTTATCGTTGATGCGCCCGTAAGGACCGAGGGATTAGCCAGCAGTTTTACGACGTCGTTGGCGAGCGAGATCCAATCAACGCCACCATGCTCGTAAAAGCGTTTGTCTTCGGTGTAAACCAGCGCATCCTTGAAATATTGAGGAATCTGTTTCAATCCGATGGGAATGAGCCGGCGGTTACCAAATTCGGCGAGTAATTCACCGTCGTCGGCGTAAATACGCAACGGTGTTTCTAGTTGGTAGTGCCGGTAGGTTTCGGCGTCAGGTATTTGTGGATCCAAATATAGAAAGACGGCTGCAAAGATCGCCACGCTGCCGCACAAACCACAGGCAGCAATCCATAACAAGTATCTGATGGTTTGTGCGTACCTGAGCATCAGACTATAAACGCCGTCCTCGCATAGCTGTCGGGTCACATGACGAATTCAGACAATTCAATTTGCTGGTGCGTGGTCAAAATCAGTGGGTGTGGGCGAATGTACTCTTGAGCGGTACGTGGCGCTAGAACGCCGTCAATGTTTGTGCGCGATATCTTGAATACCGATGTTTACGGCACGTGGTGATACTGTGGTCGTAATTGAATGGTCTGGTGGAACGGATACGGATTTCACCAACGTGTGATCATGAATTGGGCTAAACGTTTGCTGTGTGTAACGAAGGCACAGGGTAAAATCGAAACAGCATCTTTGACGAGGCTGTCATGAAACACAGAAGTGTCTTTCTAGTCGGTCTTATGGCCGTCGGGAAGTCGAGCGTGGGTAGACAACTTGCCGACGAGCTCGGTTATTCGTTCTACGATTCTGACCATGAAGTCGAAACCCGTGCCGGTGCAGAGATTGCCTGGATATTCGATGTCGAAGGCGAGAATGGATTTCGGGAAAGAGAAATGCAGGTCATCAACGATCTAACTCCAATGGACGGGATCGTGCTCGCGACGGGCGGTGGCGTGGTTTTGCGGGAAGAGAATCGGCGAGTTCTTTCTGATCGCGGATACGTCGCCTACCTGACAAGTCCGATAAGTCTCTTGGCAGAGCGTACTCGAAAGGATCGCCGAAGACCGCTGTTGCAAGATGTGGACCCTGCGGCAACGCTGGAGGCGTTTGCACGCGAACGAGGCCCTTTGTATGAGAGCGTTGCTGATCGTACGTTCGTCTCAGATGGCTCAAGCATTCGAAAAGTCGCGCGGGAGGTTGCTCAGTGGCATCGGGACGCTATCGGAAAGGAAGGATTGTAAGTTGGTTGCGCATGTTGACATCGTCTTAAGCGAGGATCGTGGATACCGTGTCCTAATCGGTTCGGGCGTTATGAGCAGAAAGGCATCTTGGCTTGAGACCCTTGGTTCCAAGGTGGCGGTGATAACGAATGCAATCGTCGCGGATTTGTATCTCGAGACGTTGACTAAGGCGATAGACCGAGAACTCGATGTGATTGAGATCGGTGATGGCGAAGAATTCAAGAGTCTCAAGACATTTTCCGAAGTGATCGACCGCCTTGTCGACGGAGGTCACAACCGCGATAGCACCATCATCGCGTTGGGCGGAGGCGTCATCGGAGATGTTGCAGGCTATGCGGCGGCGAGCTATCAACGAGGCGTCGGTTACGTGCAAGTACCCACCACACTACTTGCTCAAGTCGATTCGTCGGTGGGCGGGAAGACGGCGGTCAACCATTCGTCAGGAAAAAATCTAATTGGGGCCTTTTATCAACCAAATCGGGTGGTTGCGGATACCGATACGCTTAATTCGCTTCCGGATCGCGAATATTTAGCGGGGATCGCCGAAGTTATTAAATACGGTGTAATCGCAGATCCGGCATTTTTTGGCTGGCTCGAAGAAAATGTGGAACCCCTGCTTGCCCGCGAGCCGAGTGCTATGGAATATGCGGTCTACCGCTCTTGCCAACTCAAAGCGGGAATCGTTATTGAGGATGAGCGAGAAGTGGGCGTCAGGGCGGTGTTGAACTTCGGCCACACATTTGCTCATGCGATAGAAACGGTCACAGAATTTAGGTCATACCTTCACGGAGAAGCGGTTGCGATTGGCATGGTCATGGCGGCAGATTTGTCGCTGCGCATGGATATCTGTCAGCCCGACACGGCAAATCGACTGAGGTGTTTGATTGAGGCGTACGGTCTGCCCGTGGTGCCCCCAAAGTGCCCCGTCTCAGTGATGCTTGAAGCAATGGCAATGGATAAAAAAGTAATGGCAGGGCGAATGCGGTTTGTGTTGGCAAAACGAATCGGAGAAGTATCGATTGAAGGTGACATTCCTCAACGAAAACTAGAACAAACGCTCGCGGCTGGGAGCGAGTCGTCTGAAGGTTAAAGCGTCGCGACGACTGGTCAACCAGGTAACACTGAAGATCCCATCAGATGCTGATCGATCGATTGGGCAGCCTCTCGCCCTTCGTTGATCGCTCGAACAACAATGTTCTGCCCACTCCGACAGTCACCTGCTGCGAAGACGTTGGGAATACTTGTCTGATAAGAGCCTTTAGCTGCAGCGTAGTTAGACCTTTGGTCTAGCTCTAGGCCGAGGGCTGTCGATAAGTAGTGTTCTGGTCCCAGAAAGCCCATCGCCAAAATGACTAAATTGGCGTCCCAGGTTCGTTCTGTGTTGGGTAGCGTTGTGCGTCGACCTCCCTCGTACTCAAGGTCGACGGTTTCGATGCCCGCCACATTGCCGTGCCCGTCGTCGAGAAATTTGAGTGAATCTATTGCCCATGTTCTAGGGTCGGCGCCAAATCGCGCTGCTGCCTCCGCGTGGCCGTAGTCAACCTTAAAAATGACGGGATCCTCGGGCCATGGGTTAGATGGTGACCTTTCCTTGGGAGGCGCAGGAAACACTTCGAAATTGGTTAGTGAACGACAACCGTGTCGGAGAGATGTACCCAGACAATCGGTGCCCGTATCGCCTCCGCCAATGACGATAACGTCTTTATCGTGCGCGTCGATGTATTGGCCGTCCTCTAGATTGGAGTCCAAAAGGCTGCGTGTATTTTTTGTCAGAAATTCCATTGCAAAGTGAATGCCCTTCAAATCCCGACCGGGTATTGGAAGATCTCGAGGCGTGGTCGCCCCGGTTGCTAAAAGAAGCGCGTCGTTATCGGCGATGAGCTTTATTGCGTCAAACGTATTACCGGAGCCGTCGCCGATGTCGATGCTGGTCTTGAATTCAATACCTTCACGTCGGAGGAGGTCGATACGGCGTTCGACTGCGCCTATTTTATCGAGCTTCATATTAGGTATTCCGTACATCAACAAACCACCGATCCGATCGGATCGTTCGTAGACGGTCACCGAATGGCCAACGCGATTAAGTTGTGCTGCAGCCGCTAAGCCAGCGGGTCCTGATCCGACGATGGCGATAGATTTTCCCGTTCGCGAAAGTGGGGGTTGTGGTTGCACCCACCCTTCTTCGAAACCTCGATCGATGATTGCCATTTCGATGTTCTTGATGGTCACGGGCGGATCGGTAATGCCGAGGACGCAACTTCCCTCGCAAGGCGCCGGGCATACACGCCCCGTAAATTCGGGAAAGTTGTTCGTTGCATGTAATCGATCTAGCGCATCACGCCACTGACCGCGGTAGACGAGATCGTTCCATTCCGGAATCAGGTTGTGTATGGGACATCCGGCTCGACCAATACGATGCTCGCGAGGCGCGTTGGATTGACAAAAAGGGACGCCGCAATCCATGCATCGAGCCCCCTGTCGTTCAAGGTGTGTCGAGTCCGGTTGCGTATAGATTTCGTCGAAGTCGAGAAGGCGTTCGTCGGCGTCTCGGTACGGAGCCGCTTCGCGCCGAAACTCGATAAATCCAGTGGTCTTACCCATGATTAGCCGTGTGTTGTATGGCCATGGTCAATTAGCTTAATCACCTTGGTCCTGTGCAATTTCTGCAGCCAGTTTCCGTTCTTCAAGTACCCGTTTGAAGTCGGTGGGCATTACCTTCACAAATGCGCCAACGGATGCAGCCCAGTCGTCGAGTAATCCATTCGCTGTAGTCGAGCCCGTATAGATCGCGTGTTTATCGATCAGAGCCTTTAACGCATCGACGTCGCCTCGTTCTTGTACTTTTTCGAGTTCAACCATATCCGTATTACAGTGATCGGAGAACGATCCGTTGGGGTCGTATACATACGCGGTACCACCACTCATACCGGCAGCAAAATTCCTGCCGGTTGGACCTAGGACTACGACCATTCCTCCGGTCATGTACTCGCAACCATGGTCTCCGACGCCCTCAATGACGGCATGAGCTCCACTATTACGAACGCAGAAACGTTCGGCCGCCACACCTCGAAAGAAACACTCGCCCGCAGTTGCTCCGTATAAAGCAACGTTGCCGATTAATACTTGCTCTTCCGCGACAAAACGGCTTGCTTTGGGTGGGTAAATGATCAGTCTTCCGCCTGAAAGCCCTTTGCCGACGTAATCGTTCGCATCGCCTTCGACTTCGAGGGTGACGCCTTGAGCAAGCCAAGCACCGAAACTTTGTCCAGCACTACCGTTGAATTTGAAGTGGATGCTGTCGTCGGGCAGCATCTCCGGACCGCGTCGACAAATAATCTGGTTAGACAGCAGTCCACCGACGACTCGATTCGTGTTCCGGATTTCGAGTTCAGCGCGAACCTTTGTGCCGTTCGCGAGCGCAGGTTCGGAGAGTTCAATGAGCTTATTATCGAGAGCGCGGTCTAAACCGTGGTCTTGTTCGTCGACACAATAAACGCCGAGACAATTTTCAGGTTCTTCTGCTCTACTGAGTATTCTTGACAGATCGAGGCCTCTTGCTTTCCAGTGGTCGACTGCAGGATCAACGTCCAATAGGTCAACTCTCCCGATCATTTTATTAACATTGCTGAAGCCAAGTTTGGCCATGAGCAAGCGCAGTTCTTTCGCGACCATGAAAAAATAATTCACGACGTGCTCCGGTGCTCCCGCGAATTTTTTGCGTAGCTCGGGATCTTGCGTCGCGATGCCGACGGGACAAGTATTTAAATGGCATTTGCGCATCATGATGCATCCGAGCGCCACTAAAGGTGCTGTGGCGAAACCAAACTCCTCGGCTCCCAGACAGATGGCAATGGCTACGTCTCGTCCGGTTTTGAGCTGCCCGTCCGTCTGCAATACCACTCGCGAACGCAAATTGTTCATGACCAGTGTTTGGTGAGCTTCAGCAATACCAAGCTCCCAAGGCACACCCGCGTGCTTAATCGATGTTAAAGCTGACGCGCCAGTGCCACCGGTATCGCCGGCAATGACAAGGTGGTCGCTACGCGCTTTGGTTACCCCCGCGGCGACCGCACCGACACCGATCGCGGCGCCCAATTTGACACTGATTCGTGCGGAAGGGTTCGCATTCTTGAGGTCGTGGATAAGCTGAGCGATGTCTTCGATGGAATAAATATCATGGTGAGGTGGTGGGCTGATTAACCCAACGCCTGGTGTTGAGTTCCGGATGCTCGCGATGTAGTCATCGACTTTACGGCCGGGTAATTCACCCCCTTCACCGGGTTTTGCGCCCTGAATGATCTTGATTTGCAGTTCGTCTGAATTGGCTAAATAGTTTGCCGTCACGCCGAAGCGACCACTGGCGACTTGCTTGATCGCCGACCGCTTAGAATCGCCATTCTCCATTGGCTGAAAACGATTCGGGTCTTCACCCCCCTCACCAGTATTGGACTTGCCGCCGACTCGATTCATTGCGATGGCGAGCGATTCGTGCGCTTCGGCCGAGATCGAGCCGAAACTCATTGCCCCGGTGGCGAAACGCCTGATGATCTCGGTCTCCGGCTCGACTTCTTCGAGGGGGATGGGAGCGGTAGTCGTTTTGAACGACAACAAACCTCGAAGGTTCGTTTCTCGGGTATTGGTCTTGTTGACGTGGTCGGCAAATCTCCAGTAGGCGTCTTCATTATTTGTTCTTGCAGCCGATTGGAGGTCGGCCACGGCCTCCGGGTCCCACATGTGGCGGTCGCCTCCAAGCCGCCAATGAAAGTCCCCCGGGTTGGGCAGGACGGGTTCTGCAACCACCTCTCGGCCGGGGAACCCGATGGCGTGGCGTCGTTGCATTTCCTCCGCGAGTACCTCAAATCCAGCACCTTCGACACGACTCGCGGTACCGGTAAAGGCTCGATCGATGACTTCCTCGGCAAGGCCGACGGCCTCGAAGATTTGCGCTCCTTTGTATGACTGCAGGGTTGATATCCCCATCTTCGCCATGACTTTGAGCATGCCCTTACCGGATGCCTTCTTGTATGCCTCGACAACATCGTCGTCATCGTGGACGTGAGTTGCGTCTTCAAGATACCCATCGCGACGGGCCTGCCATAACGACTCGAACGCCAAATAGGGGTTGACGGCGTCCACACCGAACCCGACCAAAAGGCAATGGTGATGGACTTCTCGCGCCTCACCGGTTTCGAGAACCATACCGATACGTGTACGCGCGTGATGACGGACGAGATGATGATGTACGGTTCCGACGGCGAGGAGAGCGCTTATCGCGACGTGATCTTCATCGACCGCCCGATCGGATAACACGATGAGTTTGCTTCCATCACCAATGGCGTCAATAGCTTCTGACGCGATTCGATCCAACGATTTCAGTAAGCCATCGCGTCCAGATCCCGTTGGAAACGTAATATCGATGGACTTGGCCTTCCAACCACGGTGATCGATGTTTTTCAGTAACGAGAGTTCTTCATTTGAGAGGACGGGGTGCGGAATACGGAGGCGATGAGCGTGTTGCGGCGTCGTGCTGAGCAAGTTTGCTTCAGGTCCAATGTAGCACTCCAAGGCCATGATCACTTCTTCGCGGATTGAATCAACGGCCGGATTGGTGACTTGCGCGAACAATTGTTTAAAGTAGTCGTACAGCATACGTGGCTTGTCCGACATGACGGCTAAGGCCGCGTCATTTCCCATCGAGCCCAGCGGGTCCCGTAGTTCTCTAACCATTGGAAGTAGCATGAACTGGAGGGTTTCGACCGTGTAGCCGAACGCCTGGGAGCGGGTTAATAGAGAGTCGGCATCGAGACCGGGTACCGGTTTCTTTAACGTGAGATCAGTCAATTCGATGCGCTCATTCGCAAGCCATTCACCATAAGGCTGTCGTTGAGCCCAATCCGATTTGATTTCTTCGTCTGGAATCATACGGCCGGCTTCGAAATCGATGAGGAAAATACGACCGGGCTGCAGCCGACCCTTTTCGACCACTCGCTCGGGCGGTATATCGACTACGCCGACCTCCGAGGCCATGATGCATTTATCATCGTCTGTAATGTAGTAGCGAGAGGGCCGCAGACCGTTTCGGTCGAGGACGGCTCCGATATAGGTTCCATCCGTAAATGCAATCGATGCGGGTCCGTCCCAAGGCTCCAATACGCAGGAGTTGTATTCATAAAACGCTTTTTTATTGGGAGCCATTGTGGTGTGTTGCTGCCAGGCCTCTGGGATCATCATGAGGACGGATTCTTGGAGGGTCCGTCCTGTCATGCGCAAGAATTCGAGAACGTTGTCGAATGTGCCGGAGTCCGAGCAGTCGGGTTCGACCACTGGGAAGAGCTTTTGTAGATCGCTACCAAAGAGGTCAGATTGTGCCGTTCCTTCACGCGCATTCATCCAATTCTTGTTGCCGAGCAAAGTATTAATTTCGCCGTTATGGCTCATAAATCGGTTTGGCTGGGCGCGATCCCATGAGGGAAAGGTGTTGGTAGAAAAACGCGAATGGACCATGGCCAAATGCGTTTCGTAGTCGTTGTCGGCGAGATCAGGGAAAAAATCAAACAGTTGGTGCGGTGTCAGCATGCCTTTGTAGACAATGACTTTGGTCGAAAGACTGCATACGTAGAACAACGATCGTTCGACGAGATCTTCGTTCGAACGTAATTGCTGCGTTGCATGTTTTCGGATCAAGTACAGCTTGCGCTCGAGGGCATCTCGTTCGAGCCCTTCGTCTGACGCGATTAGGATCTGTTCCATCGCCGGCATCGCTGCCCGAGCTGCAGTCCCGATATCGGCCCGATCTGGCTCTATCGGAAGTTCTCTCCACCCGATAAGGCGCTGACCCGCTTCTACAATGGTAGATTCGAAAACTCGTTTGCAGTGCGTTCGTTCGCCCGAATCACGCGGCAGGAATACGATACCTGCGCCAAAAGCGCCATCCTGGGGTAACTCGGCATCCAATTCATCGCGAGCGACGCGCCGCAGAAAATGGGTAGGCAAGGCGGTAAGAATACCCGCGCCATCGCCTGTGTTTTTCTCGTAACCTACGCCGCCGCGATGGACCATGCAGCAATTCATGTCGTTAGCGTCAACCATGATCGCCCTGCTTGCCCGGCCCTTGATATCGCAAATGAATCCAACGCCACAGGCATCTTTTTCTAACGCAGGGTCATAGAGACCACGCCGAGCGGGCATACCGAGAGTTAGCTGTCGCGAAAGCTCGTTCATGCGCCGCTTTGTTGCCTCCGTTAGGCGAGCAGCACCTAGCCGACTTATGCGGTTATTGCACTCGCCCTTAAAACTTGGCTGAGAGTCCTTCCATCCCCATCCTCGGGCTACTACAGGTGCGCGGGGGACTAGGGACGTTCTCAAAAATAAATAGTGTTATCAAGTGTTAAGGGGAATCACGTGACTTTTGATCCAACGTGCCACGGATGCGCTGTCAGGTCCGGTGCAGCGACTGAAAACCGATGCGTCGCTGTATTGCCCTCGTAGACCCATTGTCCTCGGCGACTTGCACATAACCGATGTCTGGCCCGCACTCCAATACATGATGCAAGGGGTTCGAGATTCGCTCTTTGATTAGAGCCTTCCGATCCCACAGCACATAGGGTGAGACGGGCTGTGTTTTCGATCGCCAAGGGTTCGGGACGCGTGTTTATTCCAAACATAATTTATCCGGTCCGTGCCATCATCCCGGGCATGGAAAGGGCAACGTTTCCCGTCGTCGCACACACATTGATCTTTGATGAAAGGGGTCGACTATTGCTACTTCGTCGGAAGGGGACGGGGGTTATGGATGGCTACTTAGGACCGCCGGGTGGACACCTCCAAGCCGGGGAAACTCTGTCCGACGCGGCAATGCGAGAATGCAAGGAAGAGGCCTGTATCGAGCCAAGTGCGATACGGCCGTTGATCGTTATGCCTTTCCTGGGTGGTATCGATTTCATTTTCGAGGCGTCCGAATGGACCGGTAGGGCTGAAATCGGAGAACCCGCCAAGTGTTCAGAACTTGGCTGGTTTCTGCCGGAAACGCTTCCGCAAGATGTCGTTCCATTCGTGGTTAAAGCGCTCGAGTTGAGAGCAAAACGGATCTGGTATCACGAGTATTCGGATTGACGGACGGTGCGCATTGGCATTGGAACAAGGTTAGAATTCGGCGCCTCTCAAGGCCCATGAAAAGGGGCAAAGCATGATCGATCCAATTCGGATCACGGTGACCGGGGCTGCCGGCCAGATTGGTTACGCGTTGGTTTTCCGGATAGCGGCGGGCGCCATGCTGGGCGAGAAACAACCCGTCGTATTGCAACTTCTCGAGATTCCCCCGGCAATGGATGCTCTCGAAGGTGTGGTTATGGAACTCGATGATTGTGCTTTTCCCCTGCTTGACGCGGTTGAAACGTCGGATGACCCAGGTGTTGCGTTTCGAGATGCCGATATCGCGCTACTCGTTGGTTCGCGACCACGGGGTCCAGGCATGGAACGCAAAGAACTACTCGAAGCGAATGCTGCAATTTTCTCTGTGCAGGGCAAAGCGCTCAACGATCACGCCTCGGGAACCGTAAAGGTACTCGTGGTAGGAAATCCCGCGAATACGAATTGCCTCATCGCCCAACGAAACGCTCCTGATCTCGACCCCAACAACTTTACGGCGATGACGCGTCTTGACCACAACCGTGCCATTGCGCAGCTGGCGGCAAGGACCGACTGCTCGGTCAGCCAAATCAAAGGCGTATCGATTTGGGGAAATCACTCAGCGACCATGTACCCGGATTTACTTTCGGCAACGGTGCGGGACACACGAGCGATGGATCTGGTCGATATGGATTGGTACGAAAACGAATTCATCCCAACGATTCAGCAGCGCGGCGCATCGATCATCGCGGCAAGAGGCGCTTCAAGCGCGGCGTCGGCCGCCAATGCTGCCATCGATCATGTACGTGACTGGATGGGCGGTACAAGCGAGGTCGTTAGCATGGGTGTAATCAGTGATGGAAGTTATGGCATTGAAGAAGGGTTGATCTACTCCTTCCCGGTCACTTGCGAACGGGGCGATTGGCGAATTGTTCAAGATCGCCAGATCAACGAATTTAGTCGCCAAAAAATGACTGTTACGGAAAGTGAATTAGTTGAGGAACGCGATGCCGTAGCTCATCTCTTGTGAGCGGCTACTCGGTTCTGACTCTGCCGGCAGCTCTAAGAGCTTTTCTTTGCGCTTTCCTTTCCTCGCCCTTGAGGCGAAGTTTTTCTCGATCCTCGTTGCGTATCTCAAGGTAGCGATCGCGCCAAGTTTCGTCACCGTCCCATTGGAATGGACTGGCGACAGTTAATCCGGCCGTCGTTGCCTCTTCGAGAACATCGAAGCAGTGGGATACGGTGGAGAGCTGCATCTCTGCGTCATATGGCTTACCGCAGGGGTTGCCGAGAGGGAAATCGGTGAACAGAAAACGGGGCACGCCGCAATGTTCAACGATATCTTGCGCGGACCCGAGAATAACCGTTGGCATTCCATGAGCTTCAAGGTGCCGGGCGATCAAACACACGGTTTGATGGCAGACGGGTCACAACGGGACGAGAAGCGCAATGTCGGCATTGTCCTGACGACAACGCTCAAGGATTTCCGGAGCATCCGCTTCCATCGTTCGGCGATGACTGTATTCGGTTGGTGCGCAATAAAAGTTTGCGCAAATGGAACCGATCCGGCGGTCTCGTACCAATTGCTTTAACGTCGCTAAGGGGAAGTACGACCCAAGATCGTTCAAATGCGTCGCTTGCTTATCCCAGGATAGGTCGTTGGCGTAAAGCCTTTCCGGAATTTTTGAGGTTGTGTGAGTGGCGACTTTGCGAACGTCGTCAGCATCGCGATCGTAAAGCGCCGCCGTAGTGATAAGGGCGACTTTGGACTCTTGAAGGGGGCGGGCGAGCGGTGTAAACGGAATTTCGTCAAAGTGTGCCCACGTGTAGGGAACCTCAAAGCCTTGGGCTTCGTAGTACGCGCGTGTGCGTGCCATATATTGAACGGCTTGACTCATCATGAGTAATAAATCATACACTCAGACATCGTGTTTATGGGGGCGTTCGAATGACAGGTCCACTAGAGGGAGTTCGTGTCGTAGAACTTGCGGTGGCGATTCAAGGGCCAGCGGTGGGATTTTTCTTTAGTGCCATGGGGGCAGACGTCATCAAAATTGAACCGCCGATGGGAGATGCAAGTCGATACCATCGAGGCGTCAACAACACGCTACCCGCCGCGGCTTACGGTTCGCAATTCGTGGCGATGAACAAGGGGAAGCGCTCGGTCTCGCTGGACCTAAAAACGGAAATGGGGCTGAAGGTCATGGAACGGTTGCTGGAAAGCGCGGATGTATTTATAAGCAATTACCGGGCGTCGGCTTTAGCCCGCATCGGGCTTGAACTAGACGAGGTTACGAAGCGACATCCGAGATTGGTTGTGGGTCATGTGAATGGATTCGGGCCCAAAGGTCCTGAAGCGGACAAGGCCATGTTGGATGGAGCAGCGCAGGCGCGAGGTGGTATTACCGGTCTTTCGGGGGCGGCTGGCGAAGTACCCATGCCGCCGGGTGCTGCCATTGCAGATCATGCGGGAGGGATGCAAACGGCGCTCGCCTGTGTCACAGGATTGTTAGCGCGAGAGCAAACTGGACGAGGACAGCTTATCCAAACATCTTCGTTGGGGGCGCAGTTGTGGTTGCAAATGTGGGAATTGCAACACTCATTTATGACGCGTGTACCCCTCACCCGGGAAGGTTCGCATCATCCGAACCTCAAAGCGCCTTACGGTGTGTACATGACTAGAGATGATGTACCCATCATGTATGTGGCTGCGATGACCGATGAGTCATGGACTACGTTTTGGTTGTTTGTCGACATGCCTGAAGCGTTACTTCTTGAGCAATGGGATACGCCAGGAAAGCGAATCGGAGTTGCGGGATCTGATGATGGATTGGCCGAAATTCGTGATCTCATGAAGACCGCGATTGCACTTCATACGATGGAAGAGTGGGAAGCGTTTTTTTCGACCGAACCGGAGATCATTTGGGAGCGGGTTCGTAATCACGAAGACGTTCGTACTGATCCACAAAATATTGCTAACGACTACGTCGTGGATATCGATCTGCCGGGTTCAGGAAAAACATCCACTGTAGGAACGCTTATGGCGTTCAGCGATACCCCAACCAAAGCCCCGGGACCGCCGCCGCCACTGGGCGAACACACAGAAGAGGTGATGGCAGCGCTCGGTTTCGACTCAGCAGAAATCAAAAGCGTGCGTGATCACTCCGAAGCGGAGAAAGAGGCTATGTTGATTGCGCTGCTTGGAGACAATTGATTTTGTACAATCTCGACCCGAGTGATGGATAGAGGTAGAAGTGATGGCAGGGTTAGCGGCTGGTCAGCGACTAAAAAGCACAGTCTGTGCAACAGAAATTATGATTATTTCGGCCCCGGATGGGGACTTCGAGTTGCAGTGTGGTGGAGCGCCAATGACGGACGGCGAGGGCAATGCCGGTGGCGATGTGGACGCCGACTATGCTGAAGGCACGGCTCTCGGTAAGCGTTACGTAAACGAAGACGGTGGTCTTGAGCTGTTGTGCGTCAAACCGGGCGATGGCTCGCTATCGGCGGGCGGAGAAGCTCTGAAGGTCAAGGACGCCAAGAAGTTGCCTAAGACGGACTAGTCGAACCCGCGGCCACTCGATCGCGAAGGTCGAAACGACGCGAGCTCGAAGTTACCCCTACGAACGGGAGAAAAACGGTCCATGAACATTATGATGTTGTTGGAGATGGCGGCATCGGGTTGTCCCGAGCGTATCGCTTTTGTTGATCCGGAGATGGACGTATCGATTAGTTACCAAGAACTCTTCGACGCGGCGGGCAACATGGCCGCGATCCTTCGAGGCAGCGATGCTGGCCGGCTCGCGATGCTCGATATCTCCAATATCGGTATCCCCATAGGCCTTTTTGCGAGCGGTTGGGCTGGAATACCGTACGTACCTCTTAACTATCGTTTGACCGACCCTGAGATCGACAGCCTTATCGACCGAATCACGCCGGCATATCTGGTGACAGAACCGGAACGAGTTGCTGGGTTCCGCGATCGAGAGGGCGTCCAAGTGTCGTCTCGTACAGATTTTGTTGGGCAAGCCCGTGTTTCAGGTGAAGCGCCCGATCCTTGGTCGATGGACCCTGAAGACACCGCAGTATTGCTGTTCACGAGTGGGACGACGGGGGCGCCGAAAGCTGCCGTACTGCGCCAAAAGCATCTGGTTTCTTACATACTCGGATCCGTCGAGTTCATGGGGGCCGACGAGGAAGAAGCTGCGTTAGTGTGTGTTCCGCCGTATCACATCGCTGGGATTGCGGCAGTTTTGAGCTCCGTGTATTCGGGTCGTAGAGTGGTTCAGCTGGCGAACTTCAGTGCCGAGAAGTGGGTTCAGATAGCACATGACGAGAAGATCACGACGGCCTTCGTTGTGCCGACCATGCTCTCGCGTATTGTCGAAGAGCTTGACGGCGCGAAGAATGCAGACATGCCGCATCTTCAGTCGCTCTCGTATGGCGGCGGGAAAATGCCGCTCTCAGTGATTCAGCGCGCGATGGAATTATTTCCGGGTACCGATTTCACGAATGCGTATGGCCTCACTGAAACGAGTTCTACGATTACCGTTCTGGGCCCGGATGAACACCGACTTGCCGCGGCGAGTGATGAAGAAAGTATACGGCGACGCTTGGTGTCGGTAGGCGTTCCATTACCCGGCATCGAACTTGAAATACGTGACGAGGAAGGGTCCGTGCAACCGGTAGGCGAGCGTGGCGAGATCTATGTGCGAGGTGAACAAGTCTCGGGAGAATACGAAGGACGTGGAAGTGTCGTCGATAACGATGGTTGGTTCCCAACTCGAGACGCTGGTTTCGTTGACGCTGAAGGTTTCCTTTTCATTGATGGACGTGCAGACGATGTCATCGTCAGGGGCGGGGAGAACATGTCCCCCGGTGAAATTGAGGATGTACTACTCGAGCATCCTGCGGTGAGCGATGTGGCGGTAGTGGGGATGCCGAGTGAAGAATGGGGTGAGGCGGTCGTGGCGGCTGTCGTAATTGCGGATGAGGTGATGGCCGAAGAGCTACAGGAGTGGGTCAAGGAACATATGCGTTCGTCACGGGTGCCTGAGCGCATCGAGTTCTGGGACGAACTGCCGTACAACGAGACCGGAAAATTACTCCGCAGGGTGGTAAAAGAAAGATTAGCCTAACCGTATAGCTACGCGGGCGGACGATTCACAATGACGCCAGAACATTCGAGCGCATCTATTTCTTCTTCGGAATAATCAAGCCACTCGGACAGTACCTCGTGATTGTCTGCACCTAGTGGTGGACAAGGTGACCAGTCTGAGGTCGAGAGCCCGTTCATCTTGATCGGATTCCCAGGAATCGCTGTGGGTCCGCGCTCAATCGGTACGAAAAAATTACGAGCGATTGTTTGTGGATCGGACGTCATATCGGGCGTGCTATTCACAGGGCCCGCGGGGATGCTTGCATCTTGGAGAATTTCCGCCGCGTCCGTCTTACTGTATTGGAGCGTCCACGTTTCAATTATCTGATCAATTCTGCGATGCGACTGTACGCGCTCGCTCAGACCGGCGGCCACATCAAGTGATCCTGGTATCGTCGCGCAGAGCGCTTGCCAATCGCTATTGTCGCGGCATGCGATCGCTACCCAGTCGTCACTTCCGGTACAACGATAGATGCCGTAAGGCGCCATATTGGGATGGCGGTTACCGATGCACTGGACCGATTCACCTAATTGCGTCTCAATGAGCCAGGGACCGCAAAAGGCGGCCGCTCCTTCGTGCAGGGACATTTCGACCAACGTGCCGCGCCCGGTTTGCTGACGCTTTCGCAATGCTGTCACAACGGCCGATGTCGCATTGAGCGCGGCGATGGGATCTGGCAACGCCATGGCGGTATTCCGCGGTTCGTTGGGCCCATAACCCATGACGTTGGTCAATCCGGAAAGAGGTTCGACACTCGGCCCAAATGCCACGCGATTTCGGTAGGGCCCGTTCATGCCATATCCGGGCATGCTGACGTAAATAATTTTCGGATTTGCGGCGGATAAAGAGGAATAATCGAGACCCAACGCAGGCATTGCTCGTGCGCTGAAATTTTCGATGACAATATCGGCTTTTTTGACGAGTTCGAGGAAAGTAGCGCGGCCGGACGGTGTTTTCAGATTAACGGCCAAGCTTTTCTTGTTGCGCTGTAACTTCACGAAGACTGCGTTGACGTTGTAGGGCTCGTCACCCGGGTCGCCACCGACCCAACCTCCGATCGGCGTCACCCTACCGTAACTTCTGGGGCCTCGACTGGTGGGCGCTTCGACCTTCACAACATCTGCGCCCAAGTCAGCAAGGATCCGGGTTGCAAGCGGTCCGGCCCACACGTGCGTTAGGTCAAGGATACGTATCCCGTTTAATGGTCCGTTAGCCACGTTTTGTTTCGGCCTCCGTTAGTCGAAGCTCGGTAATGGAATCCCCATGAATTTTCCAAGCAGGCCGTGGTGATTGAATGGTCAAGTGACCGTTGCTGATAGATTGCCAAAACTCGCGTTGCTTAAGATGTGGATCGTCTAACACCTCGGATAGAGTTTGGACTACGCCGACGGGGACGCGGCTTTCCGTCGCCTGTTGTTCGATTTCGGACCGGTTCATTCCCCCAATCCTCTCGGCGATGATGTTGTGTAGGGCGTCTCGGTTTTTGGAACGAAGATCGTTACTTTTGAAGCGTTTGTCGACCAGTAGCTCCGGACGATTCAAAAAAATGGCGAACGCGTCCCAGAAGGTGGGAACAATATTGAGGTAAACCCAACCGTCCCTGCACCGGAACAAGTTGGTTGGAACCACTGTCCAAAAATCATTGCCGTGCCGAGAACGAATAGTATTGGCGCAGTGCCACATGACGGTCGTAAATTGACTCAGCGCCATCACGACTTCGAGCATGCCGATATCGATTGTGTTCTCTTGGTTTGCAATGCGGCATGCATTGGCGGCGGTGTACGCGAAAGCACCGCTTTGAAACTCTGGATAGTGTCCGGGCAAGGTCAATGGTGCCCGATCTGGATCTCCCATTAGATTGGTATACCCACCCATCGCTAAGATCACACCGGGAGTCGCTTGCCAATTGCGTTTCGGGCCCGTCGCACCAAACGGCGTGATCGAAACCTTGACTGGGGTTGGCCAGTTGTTAAATCCGAGCTTCATGAGCGAATCCGCGGTCGCGGCTTCTGCAACAACAATATCTGCTTCGCTTGCAAGATTAGCGATCAACATGGGGTCGGTGGTATCGATACGACGCTTGCCCGCATGCAGGTAGTAATCGGAAGCGGCTTGACTGACCCAACCCGGGTTTAAGGATTGCGATTCAATCCGGACGACGTCGTATCCGGATTGTGCAAAAAGCCGGCCGCAATAACCGGCCGCGAAACCACCGATTTCGAGAATGCGATCCATCGTATGCGTTACTTAATCTGCGAGCTCGTCGACCAACCCCCAAGATAGGGCAGTTTCGGCGTCGACCCGTGTCCCCGTCAACGCCCAAGCAGCCATCCGATGGCGACCGATTCTTGGAAGAATACTCGCGGTGCCACCGGCGCCAGGGATGAGACCCATCGACACCTCTGGCAACTGAAAAAAAGCGTCTCGTCGGGCCAGAACATGTTGTGCAAACGCTGGCAGTTCGATTCCGGCACCGATACAAGCACCGTGAACGTGTACTTCGATACGTTCGTGAACACTTGCCATCAAATTTCCGGCGCTACGGGCCACACGAGAAACGTGAGCGAGACCAGCATCGGTGGCTTCGCCGAATTCATCGAGATCGCCGCCGGCGCTGAAGCACGATCCTGCACCTCGCAAGGTTGCTTTCCGAATTCCGGGGTCGAAGGACAACAGGGATAGACCGTCGCATAAGGCGTCCCGCATCTCGGCGTTGTAGGCATTGCGTTTCTCTGGTCGATTCAGCGTGAGGAACAGTTCGTCTTCTACCCGCTCAACGGTCACGGCCGGTTCGTCATTAAGTGGCGAAGGTTCGTGCTGTTTGCGCGTGCCGATCCAGCGTTGAAACTCACTGCCGTGTTGTAAGGTTGAATAGGCCAGAGATTCAGCAACAAGCCGTTGTGGGACGCCAATCCCCTCGTTGTAACGGAGCAACTGGACCAAAACCGCGGAGGCTAACGGATTGTTTGAAATCGCGCTTTCAATCGACTCCGCCTGTTCTTTATTTGCGACAACGACATCCGCGAGCGCGGGTGGAATGGGGTCTTCGGTAATCGCAATGACGGGGCATGGCGGAAGATGGGGAGGAAGTGGAACGGCCCCGTCCACTTCAACTAGCACGAACGGTTTGTCGAAAAAGACGGAAAATTCTTCAGCTGATGCAGCCGAGTACAATCGCGCGCTAAGCTCAGACAGCAACATTGGCTCGTTCAAAG
>UINC01000388.1_pt2 | contig 29534 bp, 32 predicted proteins | sample 5385821 | NCBI WGS metagenome assembly UINC01 (sample SAMEA4666929, study PRJEB26691) | marine metagenome | isolation source: Pacific Ocean | place: Pacific Ocean | collected 2011-10-13 | reverse complement strand
TAAAGGAAAAGGCTCTATTTCTTTGATAAGCTTACTTATTTTTTCCCTAGTGGTTCCTTTGTTTCTAAAAAATCTTAGGGATGTTGAATTTGTTGATTTCGATAACTTTTGGCCATTTTTATCTCTTAAAAGATTATGATGAAACCACTTTGGTTCGGGTAAGTCTAAGATAATTTGTAATAACCTATGTATTGAAGTTGAGGGATACAAATCCAATCCGCGTGTCACTAAATTAATATTCTGGATGGAATCATCAACGGTGACGGACAGGTGATAAGATGTGGGTATGTCTTTTCGCGCTATAATTAAGTCTCCATAAAGTTTTGGTTCAGCAGGTCTTATTCCTTTTGGTTCTAGACCAATCTCATCAAAACTAATTTTTGATTTAATTTTTGATTCAGCAAAAGATATGGCTTTTTTTATGTCGATTCTCCATGAAAAATCTTTTCCGCTCAACATTAATCCTGATTTACGAGAGGCCGAAATACCTTTGTATATTTCGGGATATATATATTGACCATCAGGATCAAGAGGCCAAGAGGATGCTTTTTTCCCGCCGGATAAGATTATTTTCTTTATTTCTGATCTTGTAGCCCAACACGGGTATATTAGGTTGTAATCTCTTAGTTTTTTTAAATATTCTTCGTAGGTTTTAAAATGTTCTGATTGTCGTCTTACTTGGCTTTCATATTCTAATCCTAACCATTCTAAATCTTCGTAAATTGTTTCTTCATAATTTATTTTACTTCTGCCAAGATCAATGTCTTCAATTCTCAAATAAAAATTCCCAGAACTTTTTTCTGCCAATTCTGAAGCTATTATAGCTGAAAAGGCATGCCCTAAATGCAAGTAACCTGTCGGACTTGGAGCAAATCTTGTATTATAAGTTTTCATTATTTGTTTACATATTTTTAGTTTAAATATTGTAAACTTTTGATAGAATCAAAACTACTAAAATGAGAGAAAAGAAGTTTGAGATTTTGAAACATGTCTGTAGCTACCACAACACATCCGGATGCTTGTCCCGCTCTAGTTTTAAACGCCGACTATCGGCCTTTGTCATATTACCCCTTATCCTTATGGTCTTGGCAAGATTCAGTTAAGGCAGTTTTTCTTGATAGAGTAAATATTGTTTCTTCGTATGGTGTTACGGTTAGATCTCCAAGTATTGAGTTAGAATTACCATCAGTTGTTTCTTTGAAAGATTATATTAAATCACCAGAGTGGCCTGCTTTCACACGTTTTAACCTTTTTTTAAGAGATCGATTTAGTTGTCAATATTGTGGTTCTAAAGAGAATCTTACTTTTGATCATCTTGTTCCTAAATCTCTTGGTGGTAAGACAACTTGGAGGAATGTGATAACGGCATGCTCATCTTGTAATTTAAAAAAATCTAATAGATTGTTTAATGAGGCCGGGATGCACCCCCATCAATGGCCTTATAAACCAAATGTAAATGAATTGCACAAGAATGGAAAACTTTTTCCACCTAACTATCTTCATGAAAGTTGGTTGGATTTTCTTTATTGGGATGTTGAATTAGAAGCTTAAATTTTCTCAGAAATTTTTATTGCCCCCTTGCAACCAATCCTGACTATTTCTTTAAAAGAATTTATTAGGACTGAATTTTTTCCGGATTCATCTTCAGCTGTTGTTTTGTGCCCAACTTCGTCGGAGTGAAATTTTTTTAAAGTAAATAGAAATTCTCTTTCAATTTTAGATTCTTCTATTTCTTTAATCTGATCAGAATAATGTTTATCAATAACTTCTTCGACAGCTTCTGTGCAGGCCATAATCGCATCCTTACCTGCAAGGGCGGTAATTGCTCCGAGGGAATACCCTGTCAATTTCCAAAAGGGCAAAAACGCCGTAGGTCTAATGGATTTTTTTCTAATTAAATTATCAAATTCTTTTACATGAGCAATTTCTCCTTCAGCCATCTCAGAGATAATTTTTTTTGTTTTTTCATCTCCAAGTATATTAAGCACATCAATTGTCCCTTTATAGATTGAGGTTGCACCATGTTCTCCTGCATGATCCACACGAATAATTTCTTCTAATCTTTTATTTTCCATTGTTCTTCTTAGTACCCTGTAATGCTAATGAAGCTATTAATATCGACGCTATCGCATTATAAGCCGCAAGAGATAAACCAAATACTCTTATTGGTGTCTCATTGCAAGGAACAAACTTATCGTTTGACTTAAGATCATTAAGAAAATCATCCCCCAAAGAAGATGATTGTATGTTGCAAGTTTGGGGTCCTTCCCAAAAATTCCATTCAATTCCAGCATGCCAGATTGCAAAAACTGCATTTGCATAGAGAACCAAAGAAATAACATAAAATACTAACTTGGTTTTACTATTATCAAAACCGGATGAGATAGTGCTTATTATTAAAACAAAATACCATGCCCAACGTTGTTTCAAACAAAGGTCACAAGGGGCAAAACCAACCCATTCTAAAATATGAACTGATAAAAGTATTAGGAAGGCTAATAGAGCTATTTTAGTGCTAGTTTTCATATAAAATTTGACCCAAGAAAAATAGTATTGCCATAACTACAACCAATATCAAAGAAACAAATAAGAAATATCTTTTTATAAAATTTTCAGCCCTTTGGCCTATCTTCATACAAATTAACGAAACTAAATAAAATCTTAAACCACGAGAAAAAATACTGGCTATAAGGAAGATATGTATGGGTATTCCTAAGAAACCTGAAGATATTGTGGCAATCTTGTAGGGAACAGGTGTTATTCCTGAGACAAAAATAAACAAATATCCGTATTGTTCTAAAATTTCTTTAAATAAAGTAAATTGTTCACTCAAACCAAGAGAAATAATTAATCTAAATCCAATTTCTTCGAAAAAAAATAAACCTATTAAGTACCCAATTATACCTCCAAAAACAGAAAAAATAGTTGCTAAAAAAGCTATTTTGAATACTCTTTTTTGGTTGGCTAACACCATTGGTATAATCAATGTGTCGGGAGGTATAGGAAAAAAAATACTTTCTGAAAAGGATACAATAGCTAAAGCCCATTCAGCACTTCTACTTTTCGCTAATTTTAGAATTTTTCCGTGTAAATCTAACATTAATTTATATTTTTATTGGTGCGGGTGGGGAGACTCGAACTCCCACTCCGTTGCCGGAACCAGATTTTGAGTCTGGCGCGTCTACCGGTTCCGCCACACCCGCTTTGATTTTAATCATTTAAGTATCTTTTACAGTAATAGAAAATTGAAATAATTCCTAATATTTGCTAATTTCCTTTATATTGTATTTAATTTTTATATTATAAGGTAAAACATATGTTTAATGAGTTCTTAAACTTCTTTAAATACACATGGGAAAAAAGGATTAAACCTTTTAAAGCTTTTAAGGCTTTGAGGGCTTTAAGTGCCAACAAAGAAGATACTGTTCAGGTTTTTCATATTATTGAGGCACTCAAAGGTCCAAAAAATAGATATTTTAAAGATTTTAAGAAATCTAATGTAGGAAAAAGAATCTTAAAAGATCGGATTCATCTCATAGATATTTTAAAAAACAGAGACTATCTTGAAAAACTTCCCAAGGATACTTTAGGATATAAATATTTCCAATTCGTATATAATGAAAATCTGACGGCAGATGAATTGGCGGAAGCTAGTGAGATATACCCAAGGGATAAGAATACTAGTGATGAAGAACACCTGTTTAATAAGAGATTGAGGGACATGCATGATCTTTGGCACGTTACAACAGGATATGGACGAGACGCCTTAGGTGAATTGAGCCTTTTAGCTTTTACTTATGCACAAGGAAAGAATCGTGGCATCGGCGCCATTACTTTATACGGATATTGGCAAGTAGGAAGATTTTCGAAAAACAAAATGGATTTAAGAAAAGTCATTCGACAAGGGTATAGACTTGGTAAAGATGCTACATTTTGGGCTTTTGAGGATTGGGAAAAACTCCTTGAATTGCCTCTTTTAGAAGTTAGAGAGCAACTAAACAGCAAAAAGCCTTCCTTATATCAAGAAATTCTAAGAAAATATATTGCTTTAGAAGAAGATACAACGGAAGAACAAACCGTAGCAGTTTAGTCTAAATATTATGATCAATGTATATGGCCTAAAAAATTGTGACCGTTGTCGAAAAACCCTTAATTGGCTTCTTTCCCAGAATATAGAAAATAATTTTTTTGATCTTAATGAATTTCAATTAAAAAAAGATATAATAAAAAATTGGATTAATTGTCACGGTCCAGAAAAATTAGTCAACAAAAAGAGCAAGACTTGGCGCGAGATTAAGAATGAATTAAGTGATAATTTTGAGGTTGAAACCATTGAAATAATAATTAAATTTCCAAAAATTTTAAAGCGACCATTGTGGGAACTTAATGGGAGGTCGGATGATAGTTTGCCTCCCGGTTTTGAGAAAACGCATCAAGAATTTCTTCTTGGTTAAAAAAGGTTTTTTATGCTAAAAAAATTAAGAAGCGAAATAATATATTTATTAGCCCTAAGAAAAATTATACCCCGATTAAAGAGAGTTAACGAAGTTGAGGACGAAATCTTTCCTAAACAAATTGCTGAGCATGCAAAAAAAACCCCTAAGCATATTGCGGTTTACTTTGAAGATGAAGAAGTCACTTATCAGCAATTGATTTCTAGAGCCAATCAATACTCTCATTGGTTTCTTGAAAATGGTCTAAAACGAGGTGATGTTGTTGCTCTTTTGATGGAGAATAGACCAGAATTTTTAATTGTCTGGATAGGGATTACACAAATAGGTGGAACTGTAGCTTTAATTAACACAAACTTAAAAGGACATCCGCTAGACCATTCCTTAAGTATTTCTTCAGCTAAACATATTATTATTGGCGAGGAAATGGTTAACAATTTTCATTCGGCTAGTGATGTTATAAGAGAAAATCTTCAAGTTTGGGTAGAGGGTAAAAAAGTTTTTTCGGATTATAATAACCTTAAAGATACAGTTTTGAATAATCCTAAAAATTTTCCAAATCTTGATTATGAGGTGACAAATAATGATGTAGCGCTTTATATTTATACCTCTGGAACAACGGGTGATCCCAAGGCAGCTTCAATCTCACATAAAAGACTCCGCCTAATGCCTATGACCTTCATTGCAGCAATATCACCAAAAAAAAGCGACAAGATTTATAACGTATTACCTCTTTATCACTCAGCAGGAGGGGTAGTCGCTGTGGGCATGGCCCTAACAACTGGGGCATCTTTGGTTTTACGTAGAAAATTTTCAGTGAAAGAGTTTTGGGAGGATGTTAACCGTTACAAAGTGACTATATTTCAATATATAGGTGAATTATGTAGGTATCTTCTAAATGCACCCCACAATGAATATGAAAAATCTCATAATTTGAGAATGGCGGCAGGAAACGGTTTGCGGCCAGATATTTGGGATTCATTTAAAAAGAGATTCGGAATAAAAAAAATCGTGGAATTTTATGGGGCCACGGAAGGAACCTTTTCATTGATTAATTTTGATGGAAAGACAGGCGCTATTGGAAGAATACCTAATTATATGAAGTCTACAATGAACGTAGAAATAGTAAAATTTGATATTGAGAGAGGAGAGCCAATAAGGAACAAGCATGGCTATTGCATTCTCTGTGAATATGGCGAGCCTGGTGAAGCCCTTGGCAAAATTGATTTGGATGCAGGAGGATTCGATGGTTATGTTGATAAGCAAGCTACAGAAAAGAAGATCCTGCGAAATGTTTTTGAGGAAGGTGATCAGTGGTTTCAATCTGGAGATTTACTTAGCACTGATAAAGACGGTTATTTTTACTTTGTAGATAGAATTGGCGATACATTCAGGTGGAAAGGAGAAAATGTTGCCACTTCAGAAGTAGCTTTTGCCTTTTCAGATATTAAAGGCATAAAAGAGGCGAATGTTTACGGCGTCTCAATTCCTGGAAACGATGGCAAAGCAGGAATGGCAGCATTGGTTATTGATGAAGATATTGATTTGAAAGATCTATATTTTGATTTAAGCAAATCATTGCCTTCTTACGCTGTACCATTAATGTTAAGAATTAAAAAGGAAATCGAGATAACTGGAACCTTTAAGCACAGGAAAGTGGAGCTTGTAAGAGAGGGTTACGACCCATCTAAAGTTTCTGACCGTATTTATATTATCGATAATCAAAATAAAACATATACAGATTTGAACGATGAGATCTTTGAAAAGATAAAAAATGAAAAAGTTAAGTTTTAGCTTTGTTGACCTATTTAATTGAGTGTTTATGATTTAACTGTAAATTTTTTTCAGGAGAGAATAATGAGCAGATTACCTTCGAAAGAATCATTGGTTGATATCTTTAGGTTGCGGGCAAAAGAAACACCTGACCTAGTGGTTAGTAAATTTCAAGGTCGTGAGTTTACCTATAGGGAATATGATCAGAATGCTAATAAGGTTGCAATGGGCATAATTAAAGAAGGATGTATGCCAAATTCTAGAGTTGCTTTCCTTGCAAAGAACTCAGATTATTTCTTTGAATTCTTATACGGAACGATGAAATCGAGAACAGTTACAGTGGGTGTAAACTGGAGGTTAGCTCCACCAGAGGTTTCTTATGTACTCAATGACTCTAAAAGCGAAATTTTATTCGTGGGTCCAGAATTTTATGATTTGGTAGAACAAATAAAAGATGAAATACCCACTCTCAAAAAAATTATCACTATGGGAGAATCCAAAAATTCCTGGATAGAATATATCTCCTGGAGGGATAGTCAAAAGGCTGAAGATCCAGAAATGGAATCTCACCTTCAAGACGATGTAATACAATTATACACCTCAGGTACGACAGGCCATCCCAAGGGAGTTCAAATTACAAACGAAAATTATATTGATGCAATTTCCATTATTGATGAGACATGGGGTAAAGAGTGGCATGAAGGTTCAGTCAATTTAGTCTGTTCACCTGTTTTTCATATAGCTGGAGCTAATATGGGCGTTATGGGTATCGTATTTGGATGCAAAAACATAATAATTCCAGAGGTTGATCCAGAACTTATCCTTAGTCTAATAGAAACAGAAAAAATTGAACTTGCTTTGCTGGTTCCCGCTATTATTTTGTTTCTTCTTCAGCACCCGAATTGCGATAAGACGGATTTTTCTTCTATGCGACAAGTTATATATGGAGCATCCCCTATTGCTGAAGATACCCTTGTCAAGGCTATAGATGTTATGGGATGTGATTTTTGGCAAGTTTATGGCCTTACTGAGACGACAGGTTTGGGTACAACAATGGATCCTAAAGATCACGCTCCTGAAAAGGGAAAACTACGTTCATGTGGAAAGCCTTACCCGCGAGTTGAGGTAAAAGTCGTAGATCAAGATAATAATGAGCTTCCCGTTGGTGAGGTCGGGGAAATTATTATAAAGGGTAAATGTATAATGAAAGGCTATTGGAATAATCCCGAAGCGAATGCAGAATCTATTGTAAATGATTGGTTTTATACGGGAGATGCTGGTTATTTTGACGAAGAAGGTTTCCTCTATATTCATGATAGAGTTAAGGATATGATTGTTTCAGGTGGTGAAAATATTTATCCGGCGGAGGTGGAGAACGCTCTTATGGCCCATCCTGAAATATCTGACGCAGCAGTAATAGGTGTTCCTGACGAAAAATGGGGAGAAGCTGTAAAAGGTGTAATTGTTCTTGATGTAAGTTCAAATCTTTCTGATGAAGATATTATTGGTTTCACTAGAACCAAGATTGCAGGGTATAAGTGCCCAAAATCTATAGACTTTATTGAAGAATTACCGAGAAATCCTGGGGGAAAGATTCTAAGAAGAGAGTTACGCGATCCTTATTGGACAGGAAAAGATAGAAACGTTTCTTAATTAAATTATGAGAATCATTGCAAATAGCATTGAGATTGAAGTTGAGGATTTCGGACCGAAAAATGGCATCCCTTTGCTCATGATAAACGGATTCGGATCTCAATTAATCAATTGGTCACTTGAATTTATAGACAAATTTTTGGAAAAAGACATAAGAGTAATAATTTTTGATAATCGAGATGTAGGTTTAAGTCATAAATTCTCTGGCCATAAGATTTCTAATATGAGGGATATATGGAAATATTCATTTTCAAGTAATACAGATTCAAAAATCACAAAGAAACCAACCGTTCCTTACACGCTTAATGATATGGCAGCGGATGCAGAAAGTGTCTTGAAAGTTCTAGATATTCGAAGTGCCCATGTTTTGGGAACATCGATGGGAGGTATGATAGCACAATTGTTTGCATATAATTATCCGGAGATTTGCCGTAGTCTTACTTCTATGATGTCTACAAGTAATAATCCAGATCTCCCAAGAATATCAAAGAAGGTAAGAGAGGGATTAACAGGTTCTCCAAAGAATAATGATATTTCATCAATCATAAACTATAATATGGAAACTAGAAAATTATGGTCTTCTCCTAAATTTTCGACACCTGAAAAAAAACTTCTAGAAAATTATACCGCATCTTATGAAAGAATGTTTTATCCCGAGGGACAAACAAGACAATACGCAGCTATTGGTCATGACGGAAGCCGAGTTGAAAGACTTAAAAAAATCATTTCGCCCACTCTTGTATTGCATGGTGACTCGGATAATCTTGTTCCTGTCGAAGGCGGAATTGATACTGCAAAATTGATCCCAAATGCAAGACTCGAGATTCTTGAAGGTTGGGGGCACGATTTACCCCCAGGTGTGTTTGATTGGGTTTCTTCAAAAATTTGTGAACATATTTTTTCTAATGAATGATAATTTAATTTTTTTTAAAGAGTACAAATATTCTCTTCCATCGGAAGTACGATAAGATGCCAGCTGTAATTAAACCTGAAAAGGCGCCGGTAAAATGCCTTCTTATTATATAGTATTTAAAAAAAGCGAAGGGTAACTCGGTAAACAATCTAATAAAAAGAAGAAATTTATTTTTTCCCTTAAGAGTTAAGGATTGAAGCATAATATAATTATTTTCCTTTTCAATAAGATGTTTGATGGACCTTACCGAATTATGAAAAACAGGTTTTTTTAAATTTTTAACTTGATGTTGTGCAACTTGGACGGAATCATGCACTGGCGAGTCTGAGAAACGACCGTAATTCTTATTATACAATCTTACACATTTATGATGTGCTGATAATAATCTTGGTCGTGACCAATTGGGATAAATGGGTACAACCTTTAAAGAATAAAAGTGAAATTTTGGTTGGTAGTCTTGAAAAATTTCATATATTTCATTTTTAATGTCATCTGATAAATGCTCGTCTGCGTCCAGATTTAAAATCCAATTGTTATTGCAACATTCTTCCCCAAACCTTTTCTGCGGACCATAACCCTTCCAATCATTGAAGAAAACTTTTGCCCCTAATTCTTCGGCAATTTTTGGAGTTCCATCAGATGATCCTGAATCCACTACTATAATCTCTTCAACGAGATCTGAAACGGACCTAATGGTTTTTCCTATCCTATCCGACTCATTTTCAGCAATAATAAAACACGATATTGGCAATGGCTTATTCATTGTTATTACTATAAATTAAATTCTCTAATATAACATATAACAATTATTTGGGAGACAATCCCTTTTGACAGGACCTTTGGACGGGATAAAGATAGTTGATTTAACCAGTATGATCTCTGGTCCGGTTGCAACTATGCTTTTGGCTGATCAAGGAGCTGAGGTTATAAAAGTCGAACCAAAGAATGGAGACATAGTTAGACATGTTGGTTTTGGTGATAAAGGATTGACTGGAACGTTTCTAACAGTAAATCGAGGAAAAAAATCAATTAATCTGGATCTTAAGAGCGAAAGCGGAAAAGAGGTGTTGAAAAAAATAATAATTACTGCGGATTGCTTTATTCAAAATTTTAGACCAGGGGCCATTGAAAGAATGGGTTTCGGTGAAGAAGAAGTAAGGAAGATTAAAGAAGATATAGTCTATGTTTCAATATCAGGATTTGGGGAGGAAGGTCCGTACTCAAAAAAAAGAGTATATGATCCAGTTATACAGGCCTTGTCTGGATTAGCGTCTATTCAATCGGATCGCGAGACTGGCCGACCTAGGATGGTTAGGACGATTGTACCTGATAAAGTTACGGCCCTTACTGCCGCACAGGCTATAACAGCTGCGCTTTTAGCTAAAGAAAGAAAAGGAATAGGTCAACATGTCCGCCTTTCAATGTTGGATTCAATGATTAATTTTCTATGGCCGGAGGGATTGGTACATTTGACATTCAATAGAGAGGAAAAACTTTCTCCAGATAAGAAATTATCCCAAGATTTGGTTTATGAAACAAAAGATAACTACATAACTGTTGGTGCAGTAGCGGATTCAGAGTGGGAAGGTTTATGTATTTCGCTAGATAAAGAAGAGTGGATAAGTGACGAAAGATTTGATACACCAACAAAAAGAGTGGTTAATGCACCAGAAAGATTTCATGAAACTCAAAAAGTTCTGAGAAATAAGTCGGCAGAAGAATGGCTTGAGATTTTTGATCTCCATGATGTGCCATGCGCACCTGTTTTAGAAAGGTCAGCCCTTCTGGAACACGAACAAATAATTGTGAATGAAATAATTGAAGAATATAATCACCCAACTTCCGGCATAATACGACAGGCCAGACCTGCCGCAAAATTTTCTAAAACGGAAGCTAAAATACAATCTCCCGCGCCCCTTTTAGGTGAGCATAAGAGAGAAATTCTATTGGATATAGGTATGAGCGAGAAGGAAATCTCAGAGTTATGATAATGTATATGAATTATTCTTATTATTTATATGGATTTTATTATTTCTTTACATTTAAATAAATTAACTAATGTTTTAATTTGCTTTTCGTTGGGGGATTTGATTATGAAAGAAACTTTGATTTTTCTTCTTATAACATTTTTTTCTATTTCTATTCATGCTGAACAAAATTATACTATTGATGAAAATGCTACCTTCAGAGAGTCTACTGATGAATTAGTAAATGCTAGAGAAATTACTATAAACACTGAAACCCACCCTGGAATCGCTTTGTATAGAGATAATTGTGCTATTTGCCATGATGGAACTGTTAAGAAAGCGCCCGCATTAAATTGGATTGAATTGTTAACGCCTCCAGCCCTATTGAGAGCCATGAATCAAGGAATTATGTCTGAGCAAGCTTCTCATCTTTCAGAAGAGGAAAGAATTCTAATTGTTGAATATTTAATGAAACAAAAAAGAGAATATTTTCCAAAGGATGCAGAATTAAATTATTGTAAAGCAGAAAATAGATCTTTTGATATAACTCAATCTCCAGAACCTTATAACTGGGGTTATGATACATCTAGATTTATTCCTAAAGAATCAGGTGGTATTGATTCGAAGAATATAAGTAAACTCAAATTAAAGTGGGCTTTTGGATTTCCGTATGCACATAGGGCTAGATCCCAACCTCTTTTTGCTATGGATTCAATATTTGTTGGGAGTCAATCGGGAGATGTTTTTGCGTTAGATATTGAATCAGGATGCATAAAATGGAATTTTTCTGCATCAGGAGAAGTGCGTACGGGCATTGTTATGGATGAATGGGATAATGGTAAAAATCCTGATAAAAGGCCTTATATTTATTTTGGTGATATTTTAGCCAATACTTATGCATTAGATGCCCAGACTGGTGAATTAATTTGGAAAATAAAAGTTGATGATCATTCAAATGCAACACAAACAGGCACACCTGCAAGGTTTGAAAATATTCTTTTTATTCCTATTTCTGGCTTAGAGGTTATACCAGCATTTAATGTTGAATATGAATGCTGTACCTTTAGAGGAGGTCTTTTAGCAGTTGAAGCAAGAACAGGAAAAACATTGTGGAAACAATATTCTATACCTCTACCAGGAAAATATTCTGGTATGACATCTATAGGAACAAGAATGTTTGGACCTTCTGGTGCTCCTATTTGGAATTCTCCAAATATAGATAAGAAAAGACGATATGTTTATGTTGGAACAGGTGAAAATTATTCAACACCAGCAGATGATTCATCAGATGCTATTATAGCTTTTAATATTGATACAGGTAAGGAAGTTTGGAGAAAACAGACTTTAGCAGGAGACGCTTGGAATTTAGCATGTATGGCTAAAAATAATCCAAATTGTCCTAAAGAAAATGGTCCAGATTTAGATTATTCGGCAAGCTCTATTTCAGTTAATTTAGGCGATAAAGATATCCTTATTGCCGGTCAAAAATCGGGATCTGTATATGGTTTAGATCCTGATACAGGTAAAATTTTATGGTCTAATGCTCTTTCAAATGGAGGAACACAAGGAGGAGTGCATTTTGGTATGGCTGCTGAAGGAAAAACTTTATATGTACCAATAAATGATATGGCCAATACATATGATGGAAAGGTTTATAAGGATCTTAAACCTGGCGTTCACTCACTAGATGCGGAAACAGGAAAAATCTTATGGTCGAAAATAAATCCTAATAGTTGTGGTGGAATTAAATCTTGTGATCCAGGAGTTTCTGCGGCTGTTACAGCTATTCCCGGAGCCGTGATTGCGGGTCATCTTGATGGAGTTATTAGGGCTTATGATAAAGATAACGGAAATATAATTTGGTCATATAATGCTCTAAAAGACTTTGAAAGTGTATCTGGTGTTCCAGCCTCTGGAGGTGGTTTTAGTGGCTCAGGGCCGGCTATTAGAAACGGATATATGGCGGTTAATTCTGGATATGGAATTTATGACCACATGCCAGGCAATGTTTTGCTGTTATTTTCAATCGAATAATTTTTAGTTTGCTTTATTGCCATGAAGTTGGAAAGCATTATCAATTTCTTTTTCAATCTCTTCTGTTAAGTCCACTTCAACAGAGGTTACTGCTAACTTAAGCTGATCCATAGTTGTTGCCCCTATTATGTTAGATGTAACAAAAGGCCTAGTAGTTACAAATTGGTTAGCCAATTGAGATGGATCAATGTTATTTTTTTCTGCGATTTTAAGGTATGAATCTATTGCCTTTTCTGAATCAACGCTTTCGTATCTTTGTAATCTGTCAAAAAGTTGTTTTCTAGATCCTTTTGGAAGGGCTCCATTTTGATATTTTCCTGTAAGGTATCCTTGCGCCAACGGTGAGTAAGCTAAAAGCCCAACATTTTCGCGAAAAGCAATTTCTGAACCACCTGATTCAAAGTTTCTATTAAGAAGATTATATGCATTTTGGATAGATTGAACTCTAGGTAAATTGTTCTTTCCAGATTGAATCAGAAATTCCATAGTTCCCCAAGGTGTTTCATTTGACAAACCAATATACCTAATTTTTCCTTGTTTAACCAATTCGCCGAGAGCATCCAATATACTTTCAATACTATTTGTTGGTCCGTCTATATGTTTGTAAGAGCCAAAAATATTCATTGGTCGATCTGGCCAATGAAGTTGATACAAATCAATATAATCTGTTTGAAGACGTGAAAGACTTTTCTCTACAGCTTCAAAGATCTGTTTTTTGTTTTGTTCAGTTGGACTTTCATCATCTCTTAACCATGTAAATGGAGCCCGCCCACATATTTTTGTTGCGAGTATTATATTTTCTCTATTTTTCTTTTTACTGAACCAATTTCCTATTATTTTTTCAGTTGTGCCTTGTGTTTCTTTTCGAGGTGGTACGGCATACATTTCTGCAGTGTCAAAAAAGTTGATCCCCATATCTACAGCATAATTCATTTGTTCGTGACCAACTGTTTCGTTGACCTGTTCTCCAAAGATCATGGTACCAAGACAAATTTTACTTACCATAAGATCAGTGTTTCCTAATTTTCTTTTTTCCATAATATTCCTCTTATTAATTCGGTTAGGGATAATGCATCAAAAGCTTTTAGTTTGCAATCTTTAGTGGCGACCCCGACAGGATTCGAACCTGTGACCTTCAGATTAGGAATCTGACGCTCTATCCTGCTGAGCTACGGGGTCTTCATGAGATTTTACTGAAGATTGCTAATAAAAAAATCGAAATTGTTATAAGAATGTTTTAACTTCAGATTATTTATCCTAATAACCCACAAAATTATTTAGAAGTCTTGATTACAAAGTTTTTCTATCCATTTGTGATAATGTTGTTGAAGAGGTTCATTCTTTCCAAACAAAAACTCTTTATTTCCTTTTGATTTTACTCCTGCTTGAATTGAAAAATTCATTTTATAATCTTCATCTCTAACAGCCGAAAGCGCTAAATCATCGAATTCTTCGGCTGCAATTTTTTCTTCCGTTGAATTAGGTTCATTCATACATAAAATATTTTGAATCGTTACTGTTTTATTAAGATCTTCACACGGATAAACCATGCTGACTAAGCAATACTGGTTTAAAATAACCGAAATAGAAAGGTTAGGAAAACCGGAATGTATAAGTCTAATATGTTCTTCTGGCTCCCATTCTTTCTCATCTAAATCTTTCAGTTGACTAAGAGTTTTCTTGCCAAAAGCAAACCTTTGATGGGGTCCATAACTATCGTGAGCGATAAGATTAACTATGGTATTTTTTCCTACAGTTTCCGGATGAACAGCGTGGTGGTGATAACCGTCTAAATATCCATCCCAACAAATTTTCCAACTAGGACCAGGCAACTCCCTTTGTTTATATAAATGCCATTTATCAAGTCCAATATCGTTTAGTTCTAGATCAAAATCACAAAGCCAAGAATCAAGATCCATTTTAGATTCAGGATTAATGCAAACCCAGATAAATCCCGATCTTTCTTCGCAATTTAATTCTTTCAACTTAATTTTTGATCTATCAATATCTCCAAAGGTATCAGCCTTAAAAATGTTAATCAAATTTCCCTCATTATTATAGGTCCAAGTGTGATAAGGGCAGGAAAACTGAGATCTTTCTCCACTTCCTAGCTCACAAATTGGTGATCCTCTATGTTGGCATGCATTTATAAATGATCTGACTTTTCCTTGAGAATCACGTGTAAGTAAAATTGGTGTTTCGAGAACATTCAAAGCTTTGTAAGTATTTTCTTTAGGAAGCTCTAAACTCAATGCCAATGCTAAGGGGTAGTTATGAAATATTGTATTAATTTCAAGTTTAAGCCGTTTTTCATTAGTATATGCATCCAGTGATACTCTCATAATGTCTTCAGCGTGGTCTGTTGTACCTTTTAAATGATGGTTTAATAACCTTGTGGTAAGACCAACCATTTTTTTTCTAGAATGTGACATGAAATATCTCTTTAAAAAAGTTACTCCTCAATACTTTCTTTAATAGATGATTTCTGAGTTGCCTCAGATAGTATTAATTCTATTTTTTCTACTGCCTTTTCATCGTCTGTATTTTCAACTACAGCAACTTCTTTTGCCAAACGGTCTCTTGCAGCTTCATACAACTGCCTTTCAGAATAAGATTGTTCTGGTTGGTTAGCATGATTTCTAAAGAGATCTCTAACAACTTCTGTTAGCTCACTCAAATGTCCAGAGTTAATTTTGGCTTCGTATTCTTGAGCTCTCCTACTCCACATGGTTCTTCTTATTCGGGCTTTTCCTGACAATATCACTAAATTTTTTTTCAATTTAGCTTTTGATGAAACTTTTCTTATACCTATTTCTTTAGCTTTTTCTATAGGTACTTTTAAAATCATTTTTTCTTTTTCAAAATTAACAACATACATTTTCAGCAATTGTTCCGCTATCGACTGTTTTTCTATAGAAATGACTTTACCAACACCATGTGATGGGTAGACGACATGATCATCTACTGAATATTCTATTACTTCTTTTTTCTGAGTTTTGGTTTTTGTCACGTCTTTTTTTCTAGGAGTTAATTTTATCTTAGTGGTTTTAGATTTTTTTGAAGTTTTTCTTATTGTTTTCTTTTTAGTCGTAGATTTAGTCATTTTTGTTTTAGGCTTAGAAATTTTTTTCTTAACAACTTTACCTTTGTTTTTATTTCTAGATACAGATCGTGATTTTCTTGCAACAGCCATTTTAATAAAAATATTTTATCGTGGAGGATGCCCTTTAGCAAGAAAACTTAGTTTTTGCAAGGATTTATATTTAGCTATCAATCTCCTTCACCCGATTTTTTACTAAAGAATTTTTTGTATTTTTCTTCTATCCCTACGAATTCTTCCGCATCTTCCTTGTGTTCCCTCACTTCTGTAATATTAGGCCATATTTCAGAATATTTTTTATTAAGTGGAAGCCATTCCTCCATTCCGTCTTTAGTATCAGGATATATAGCGTCAGCAGGGCACTCTGGTTCACATACCCCACAATCAATACATTCTTCAGGATGAATTACTAACATATTTTCACCCTCATAAAAGCAATCTACAGGACAAACATCAACACAATCCATAAATTTGCATTTTATACAATTCTCAGTAACTACGTACGTCATTTTCTTTATTAGATTACCTATATTTTTTTAGGATTTCACCAGCCATTTTATCTGTTATATAAAGCAACCCCGATAGTCTTCTTATCAGATTAGATTCGAAAGGATCAATAATTCCATCCGATACAATTGTCTGACATACCATTGAAAACAATTCTAATTTTTTCTGTTCTTCGAAATTTTCATTGATAATCTTTGTCCATTTAAATAAGTCGGTTGAATCTTCTTCAGCTTTAATAGCCTTTCTTATTAATTCATCAATCTCATTATAATCGATTTTAAGGTTTTCTAGAGCTATTTTCTTTATTGTAGTTATTTCAACTTCTTCTTTTGATCCGTCGATTATTGCTGCCCTGATAAGTATGACCAAGACCGCAAAATCAGCTTCACTATGTGATTTTTCTTTTTCGTCTTTAATCTTTTTTCCAAAAATTCTTGTTAATATATTTTTCATAATTGAGCTTACAATATCCTTTCATAAAGACTTATAGCATTTTTAAAACCTAACCGCTTGTCAGATAACTCACTAACACGAACTACAAAAGTATTTTCCCTTTTTCTAATTGTAATAATACCATCCTGATTGAACCTATCTGAAGGTTTAAGAGTTTTAACTTTATTAATACGGACACAGTCGTCTAAAATTATTTCTTTTTCTCGGCTCCTAGTTTTTACCAATCTCACCCTATATAACCAGTTAGCTAATCTTTGTTTTTTCGTTAGATATGATTTCTTGTTACTATTATTTTTGTTCAACATTAATCTTTCTTTGAGTTTAATTAGATCGTCTTTATTAAAACATTTGTTACCATCTTTTTTGCTTAAATTCTTCTTACTTTTTATTCTTAAAGTTAATTTTTTTGTTTTACGAAATTTATTCATTAATACAAGTCATATAATTCTACGTAGTTATACTATATATAGTGTTTCTAAGATTAGGTTATTATGAAAATCTATGGAACATATCGTGACCGAATCACTGACATAGTTTTTTTCTTGGTATGTTCTATACCATATCTAGTAGTAAAATTTTTATTTATAACTACAATATTTATGTTCACATTTGGTGTATTTTTATTGTACTATTTTCTTGATTATGGGAGTTTTCATTGGATTTTAATATACCAGCAGAAATTGAAGATTATTTAAAAGTTTTAGATAATTTTATAGAAAAAGAAATTAAACCTCTAGAAAAGCAAGAAGATAATATTAGATTTTTTGATCATCGAAGAGAGCACGCGAGAACGGATTGGGACAGAGATGGTCTTCCATCTGAAGAGTGGGAGGCATTACTTGGTGAGATGAGAAAAAGAGCTGATAAAGCTGGCCATTTAAGATTTGGCTTACCGAAGGAGTTTGGTGGTCAGAACGGATCTAATTTAGCTATGGCGATTATTAGAGAGCGCCTGGCTGCAAAGGGTTTGGGGTTGCATAATGATTTACAAAATGAAAGCTCAATAGTAGGTAATTTCCCTCAAGTTTTGATGTTTAGAGATTTTGGCACTGAGGAACAAAAAAAAGAATTTATAAATGGTATGCTTTCTGGCACCCATAGAATAGCTTTTGGTTTAACCGAACCGGAACATGGTTCGGATGCTACTTGGATGGAGACTAAGGCAATACCTGAAAAAAGAGACGGCAATGATGGGTGGTTAATTAATGGATCAAAAATATGGAACACTGGTCTCCACAAGGCTAATTATGATATGATTTTTGCAAGGACTAATGGAGAAGACGGGTCCGCAATTGGCATAACATGTTTTTTAGTTCCCACTTCTTCTGATGGTTTCGAAATTAAAGAATTTTTATGGACATTTAACATGCCCACAGATCATGCCCTAATAGAGATGAAGAATGTTTGGGTGCCTGAAAATTTAGTCTTTGGTAGAGTTGATAGGGGCCTCGAATTGGCCCAACATTTTGTACATGAAAATAGGATAAGGCAGGCTGCTTCGGGCGTAGGTGCAGCACAATTCTGTATAAATGAGAGTGTACAATATGCTAAAAATAGGAAACCCTTTGGGAGGCCTCTTTCTACAAATCAAGCAATTCAGTTCCCCTTAGCAGAACTAAATACAGAATGTGAAATGATTAGGAACCTTGTTTATAAAACAGCTTGGCAAATGGATCAAATGTCTAAACCTGAAGTTGCAAAAAATCTTTCTGATAAAGTTTCAATGTGTAATTATAGGGCAAATAGACTCGTTTGTCAGGCTGCTGATCAAGCAATCCAAACCCACGGAGGGATGGGGTACTCTCGTCATAAACCGTTTGAGCATATTTATCGTCACCACAGAAGGTATAGGATCACTGAGGGTTCTGAGGAGATTCAAATTAGGAAAGTTGCAGGACATCTTTTTCGATTTATCAAATAAATAAAATTTTTAGGATATTTGAAATGAAAAAAATTATTTACTTATTGTTATTTTTGTCAAGTCCGGTATTTGCTCAGCTCTCAATTAATTCAGATATTTCAATCCTTCAAGCTCAATCAGATGAAGGAAATCCAGAAGCAAAATTTTTCCTCGGGGCTTTGTATTATAGTGGAAGTGGAGTCGATCAGAGTTTTGAGAAGGCTATTAAGTTATTTGAAGAAGCTTCAAAAGCAGGATGGATCAGCGCTACTTATAATCTTGGGGTGATCTATTCTAAAGGTAGAGGAACGGATGTCGATACCACAAAAGCCTTAAGCTATTATAAAAAAGCAGCTTTAGGAGGGCTTGATAGGGCGCAACATGTATATGCTTCATGGTTACGAGATGGAAAGGAAATAGAGGCCAATCCCCTTGAGTCGATGGAATGGTTTAAAAGAGCAGCGGTCCAAAATTATGGGCCGGCATTAATTGAAGTTGCCTTAGGATATGAGAATGGTCTTTCTGGAAGGAGAGATTACAGAGAAGCAGTAAAATTATATAGGCAAGCTAGGTCACACGATGATGGAAGTGATAATTTGACCTTTTATACTGCTACTTATAGATTGGGAGTTCTATATCTGAAGGGTTTGGGGGTAGAACAAAACAAACGAAAGGGTTTAAAATTCATTAAGGATGCTGCTGGCAATGGCATTCAAGAAGCAAAAAAAGAACTAGCCAAGGTTTCCCAAAAATAATTTTAAATACTTTCTTATGCTTGACGATAGTTCAACATAGTTATAGAACCCTTTTTAGTTTTAATTATAGGTTTTTTCATGTCCAGAGTTTGTGAATTGAGTGGTAAGAGGGTGATGAGCGGTAACAATGTTAGCCATGCTCATAATAAAACCAGAAGAAAATTTTTACCAAACTTATGTCAAGTTACGCTTGTTAGTGACAAGCTTAATTTATCTATAAAACTCCGTATCAGTGCAGATGCTCTAAGATCTGTCGAACATTCAGGTGGTTTGGACAATTTTCTTATAAAATCGAATGATAGAAATCTCTCTATTAAAGCAAGACGCTTAAAGAAAAAAATCAAAAATCTTCAAGAAGCAAACTGAAATTTCTTTTTCGAGGAAATATTGTTTTCTTCATCGAAGAGATCAGCCAATTGTTCTGTAATTGCTCCCCCTAACTGTTCAGCGTCAACAATAGTTACAGCTCTTTTGTAATACCTATTTACATCATGACCTATTCCAATTGCCACTAACTCGATTGATGAATCTTTTTCTATATCGGCTATTACCTTTTTAAGGTGCCTCTCTAAATAATTACCCGCATTTACTGACAAAGTAGAATCATCGACTGGCGCACCATCGGAAATCACCATAAGAATTTTTCTCTGTTCTGATCGCCTTTGTAATCTTTCATAAGCCCAATCAAGGGCTTCACCATCAATATTTTCTTTTAATAATCCTTCTCGCAGCATTAAACCTAGATTTCTCTTAGATCTTCTCCAAGGTTCATCAGCAGTTTTATAAATAATGTGTCTTAGATCATTAAGACGACCTGGTGCTGGTATTTTTCCTTCCTCTAACCAAACTTCCCTTGATCTTCCGCCTTTCCAAGCTTTGGTTGTAAAACCTAAAACCTCAGTTTTGACACCACATCTTTCCAAGGTTCTTGCTAAAATATCACCGCACATAGCTGCTATTGTTATAGGTCTACCCCTCATGGATCCGGAATTATCTATCAAAAGGGAAACTATAGTATCTCTAAATTCAATATCTTTTTCCATTTTGTATGATAAGGGGGAAGTTGGGTCAATTATAACTCTTGTAAGTTTGGAAACATCAAGTAGACCTTCTTCAAGATCAAATTCCCAACTACGGTTTTGTTTAGCAAGTAATTTTCTTTGCAATTTGTTTGCTAGACGAGTAATGGCTCCTTGCAAATGTTGCAATTGTTGATCCAAATACTCTCTTAATCTGTCTAATTCATCAAGTTCACATAAATCAAGAGCCTTGATTTCCTCGTCAAATTTTGAAGTGAATATTTTGTAGGGTAGCTCTCTTCGTTTAATATTATCTTCACTTCTGTTTCTTGCTGCTTGAGTAAGATTATCGTCTTCAATATCAGATTCATCACCAATTTCTGTCATGTCGCTTTGAACGGAATCTTCGTCCTCATCCATTTCAGCATCAGAAAAGTCTGTCTCCTGTACATCTGACTGATCTATATCTTGATCCTCATCCGATCCATTGAATTCAGTATCTGAATCAAGACCGTCACCCTCTTCATTGTCTGGATCTTCTCCTAATTCATTCCCCAATTCGAGTTCACCAATGAGCTTACGTATGATTTTGGCATATTCTCTTTGATCCAGTATTGATTTAGATAGGTTTTCAATTGTTTTGCTTGAACGTTCTTCGATCCATTTTTTCCACGAACTAATAGTGTCTTCTGAGCCTTGGATTTTGTGACCCGTTAATTCTTCTCTTACCATATATGTTAAAGCTTCCAAAAGACTGTGCTCTTCATTTTCTTTTAGCTGACCTATATTTTTCTTTTTCAGCCTATCCTTTTGCATGAGATTGAGGTTTCCAGCTACTCCTGCCATCGATTGTGAACCTATGGTTTCACAGCGTATTTTTTCTAAAGAGTTAAATATACCTTTAGCATTTTGACCTTCTGGCAAATACCTCTTATCAATTTCTTCTTGATGATGGGCTAGATATAAAGCTATTGAGTCAGCTTCACCCCTTAAAGAATCTATCTGTTCATTCGCCATATTCTTGTTTGGTAAAGGTAATCTGGCTTTTAGACCATTAAGGCTTCCGGATTCTGCGCCAAAACTAACAGTGAGCTCGTCTTCTTTCGATATAGACCGCATAGCCATGGTCAGGGCTCTTTTGAATTCATCTATATTATGTAGATTATTCTTCACCATTAGTTTCAACTATTGGGGCCAATGGATTTTCAATCAATTCTTCACCAAAACATCTTTGATAAAACTCTGCTACTGTAGGTCTTTCTAGTTCATCGCATTTATTCAAAAATGTTAATTTAAAGCTTAGCCCTAAATCCATTAAAATTTCACAATTCTGTGCCCATGTTAACACTGTACGCGGACTCATGACTGTAGAAATATCACCATTAATAAAACTATTTCTAGTTAAATCGGCTACCTTGATCATTTTAGAAATAGTCTCCTTGCCTTTTTTGTTATTATAAGATTTAGCCTTTGAAGCCACAATATTGAGCTCGTCGTTATGTGGAAGATAATTTAATGCGCTGACGATTGACCATCTATCCATCTGCCCCTGATTAATTTGTTGCGTTCCATGATAGAGACCAGAAGTATCACCTAGACCGATTGTATTGGTAGTAGAAAAAAGACGAAAAAATGGGTGAGGTTTAATGATTTTATTTTGGTCCAGAAGTGTTAATTTACCAGATATTTCCAAAATTCTTTGGATAACAAACATGACATCGGGTCGTCCTGCATCATATTCATCAAATACTAGTGCCACCGGATTCTGAATAGCCCACGGGAGTAGGCCTTCTCTAAATTCTGTGATTTGCTTACCATCACGTAATACAATCATATCTTTTCCAATCAAATCTATTCGACTGATATGACTATCAAGATTAATTCTAAGGCACGGCCAATTTAATCTAGCGGAAACTTGTTCGATATGAGTTGATTTACCTGTTCCATGATATCCTTGAATCATCACTCGTCGATTGTGTTTAAAGCCGGCGAGAATAGCCAAGGTTGTATCTTGGTTAAAAACATAATCTTTATCAAGATCAGGTACATAATCATTTGTTTTGGAAAATGCAGGTACCATCATATTGGCATCTATACCAAAGATTTTTTTGGCTGATAGTTCTTTATCAGGCTTTCCAATGTCGATTGTAGTACTTGTGTCTGTGCTCATAAAAATCTTCCTTTAAATTAGATTAATAGATGTTTTATCAGAAAAAGAAATAAAGTTAACAGAAACCTGAAGATTTTAATTCATTATAAGCATTTATAATATCTTTTAGTTTTTCTTCATTAGTAGCATTCTGACCATTAATGTCTGGATGAAATTTCTTTACCAGTTCCTTATATTTGTTTCTAATCTCTCTTTTTGAGGTTTTACTATTAATTTCTAATACATCAAAAGCTTTAGAAATTGAGGATTTCTTTGAATTTCTTTTGTTGTTTCTCTTTGATGAAAATCTGTCTTGACTCACAAAGTCAAAAGGATCATTGATCTTTCTATCAAAATAGGAAGAACCATCAGTTTTAGCGTTTGAACTCATTTTCCAAGTAGGTCTAAAGCCAGTTATTGATGATTCTTGATAATTTAGAATTTCTTTTTCAGACATTCCTGAAAAAAAGTCATAATTTTTGTTAAACGCTCTTATGTGTTCTAAACAATAATATTTAGTTCTATTTTTATTGATCTTTGCAACAAATTCACCTTCTTCAGTACAGCCAGGATCATCACAAGCCCTTAAGCCTTTTGGCTTAGCTCGTGAGGTTCTGATGTTATCAAAATATTTTGAATCTAATTTCATATATCTTAACTCTATTATTGTTGAGCCTATAATACAGTATTTTACTTTTAATAAAAACCATGTAGCTTTTATTAATGGGTAGACGCGAAAGAATTATATCTCTTTTGGAAAAAAAATTTTCTGATTCCTTTATAGAAGTTTCTGATGATTCGCATTTACATGCTGACCACAATCCCGATGCAAAATTGGGAGGAACTCATTTCTCCATAAAGATTGTTTCAAAGGTATTTAAAGGCAAATCTAGAATAGAAAAACACAGAATGGTTAATAATATCTTAGATAATGAATTTAAAAATGGTTTGCACGCTTTGTCTCTTATCTTGAGTGAAGATGAATGATACAAAAATTAGATTAACTTATGTTGGAGTGAAGTTAATCCACTAGTTGTAATTTTTATACCTCTTTTTGAATCCTTATTGATGTGATTTGGTTTCTTTTTCTATCAAGAATCTCAAACTTAAATCCATAAAAGCTATAAATATTTCCTTTTTTGGGAATGGTTTGTGATTCATGAATAATAAGGCCGGCGAGAGTGGCTGATTCTTCATCAGGTAGATCCCAGCCATAGCTCCTGTTGATATCTCTGATAGGCGTATCACCGTCAATATCAATGATATTAGTCTCTTCAGGTAGGATTTCATCATCTACATCATGTTCATCCATTATTGGTCCAGTTATCTCTTCTATCAGGTCTTCTAATGTTACAAGACCCATTAAACTTCCGTATTCATCAACAACCAAAGCCATATGGATTTTTTTCTCAATAAAGTTTTTTAGTTGCTCTTTCAGGCTTGTGGTCTCAGGAATAAACCAGGTTTCAACAAGAACATCTTTTATATTGAAGTTCTGCATCTCATTTTCTTTTTTGATTGTAGCTTTAATTAAATCTTTAATATGAAGAATGCCTATAAAATTATCCGGATCATTCTCCCACACCGGTACACGAGTATAAGGGCTATTGAGCATTAGAGATAAAATTTCTTCTACTTTGGTTTTAGCATCTACAGTCATAATACTATTTCTATGTATCATTATGTCCTCGACTGTTACCTCCGGCAGATCCAGAATTCCGCCCAACATATCCTTATCTCTTTTTTTTACCTCTCCCTCTTCGTGATGCAAATCTATATGACCGCGGATTTCATCGTGTGCATCCACCAGCCTCGTAGGTGAGTCCCCATTTCCTTTCACAAAAATGAAAGCGATTCTTCTTGCTAAGTTTGCAATTGGTCCAAGAATTGTTACTACAGGCTTTACAATATAGGAAGAAATTAGAGCCCAATGATCTGTATATTTAAGGGCTATAACTTTCGGAAGAATATCAGCAAAAATTAGAACAAGGGAAGTCATAAAGATGGTAGCAATAAGGATACCTAAGTCGCCAAACAAAGATATAAAAAGACTCGTTGCCAGGGCTGAAGCAAGGATATTGACTAAATTATTACCCAAAAGCAGAGTGCTAATTAAATAATCTCTCCTTGAAATGAGCCGTTCAATTATCTTAGCGCGCTTATCCCCATTTTCTGCAAGATGTTTTATCCTTACTTTGGATACAGCGGTTAATGCTGTTTCGGAACCAGAAAAAAAAGCAGAAAGAACTAATAATCCCAATATGGCGCCTAAAAGGATACTTAAAGAAACGATCATTTTTTAAGCCCCTGATTGTTCAGGAATCTAGCTAAATCTTCGTCTTTTACATCATTGTGAATAAAAGCCCTTCCAATCCCTTTCAATAAGATAAGAGTGTTCTTGTCATCACTTCTCTTTTTGTCATGTTTCATAAATTTTATTACTTCACTTATTTTTAAATTTTTTGAAATATCCAAAATATTTGTTGGTAGACCAAAATCGGTCACCAATTTTTCTATAGCTATTGAATCTTCTATATTACTTTCTTCAAAATCTTCTGAAAGTTTAGCCGCGAGACAAATCCCTATTCCAATAGCTTCCCCATGCAATATTGATATACCGTCACCATTTGTATTTACACTTTTTTCAAAGGCATGACCAAAAGTATGTCCTAGATTTAATAATACTCTTTTACCTTGCTCATATTCGTCTTCTTTTACTATCTTCGCTTTCATTTTACATGATGTTTCTATTGCATGAATTAAGCTTTCAGTATCTAACTTTAAAAGTTTTTTGCTATTTTCATTTAGCCAATCAAAAAAGGCCCTATTACCTAAAACTGCATATTTGATGATTTCAGCAAAACCTGCTTTTACTTCTCTAAGAGAGAGAGTAGATAAAAAGTTGACATCGGCAACAACTATTTTGGGTTGATGAAAAGAACCCACCAAGTTTTTACCCTGTTTTACATTAATGGCAGTTTTTCCACCGATTGAAGAATCTACTTGTGCAAGTAAAGTCGTAGGTATTTGTATGAAATTTATACCCCGATACAAAATTGAACTTGCAAAACCTACCAAATCTCCTATTACTCCGCCACCAAGGGCAATAACAATATCTCTTCTTTCAATATTATTATCTAATAGTTCGGAAAGAAGAATCTGAAGTTGTTCAAAGCTTTTACTCTTTTCTCCTGAAGGCACCAAGATTATTGATAATTCAAACCCCGCATCTTCAAGAATTTTTCGTACTCTAGGTAAAATCGTAGATCCCACAGCCTCATCACTCACCAAGAAAATCTTTTTCCTTGTAACTGATGGAGAAATTATTTCGGGAAGCAAATCAACGATATTCTTACCAATGTGTATATGGTAAGATTTTTCTCCAAGATTAACTTTTACCTTTCTAAATTCTCTCATTTTTATTAATTAAGATCTTCTATTAGGGGAACAATTTCACTAACAATCATTTCTTCGCTTTTATTTCCTGTATTCACGACTATATCACTCATTTTGTAAAATTTCTCTCTTTGTTGATTTAAATTAAAGATTTCAGCTCTTGTATCCATGACATCTAATTTAGGTCTGCTTTTATCATCTTTAAGTCGTTCGTAAAGATCATCAACGCTTGCTTGAAGCCATATAGATATAATATCCTTTTTTACAATGTCTCGAATTTCCTGACTTAATAGGGAGCCTCCGCCTAAAGCACATATATATTGGTCTTTCATTAGAATTTTTTTTATTGTTTTGGCTTCTTCCTCTCTAAATACCTCTTCTCCCTGACTTTGAAAGACATCAACAATACTCATACCTAATTTCTTTACTATTTCTTCATCAGAATCATAAAACGGTAAGGAGAAATCTTTAGATAGGAGTTTGCCAATGGTAGTTTTTCCTGATCCCATCATTCCTACCAATACTATTTTGGATTTAAAAGTTTTTTCCATTTTTTAATCAATAATCCTTATATATTTCAAATATTCACAAAAAAGAAGGATCTCTTATTTTTTTTATTTATTTTTCAACGAAGCAGATATAATTACTTATGGAAACAAAATTATGAAAAATTATATTATTTCATTATTAGTCATTTTGACCCTTTTCTTACTTGTATATAATTTATCGAGTTTTGTTGAGCCGGAAATTAAAGATGTTAAGAAGGTAATTACAGAAAAACAGATTTTTGACAAATAGGTTTTTCTTCCTTTTTTACAGAAGATTAAAATGATGGATAAAATAAATAATAGAGATTGGAAGAGTTATTGGTCAGATCAAGAATTAAACTTGGACTTATTCTTTAATTATTTGAGTATTGAAAAGGGATTAAGCAAGAATACTATTCAATCGTATAAGAATGATTTTAAAGTTATTTGTTCTTATTTATGGAGCCCAAAAAATTTTCAAGAAAACGTCTTTCCTAATTCTAACAAAAAAAAGTTTTATTTAATTATAAAAAATGCTTCTTCAGAAAATATAATTTTGAATCAATCGCTCAGGGAAATCACTACAGAGCATATTATATCCTATCTTGAAGAGATAACAAAAAAAGGGTTCAAAAAATCTACCAGATCGAGGATTTATTCTACCCTTAATCAATTTTATTCTTATGAGAAAACAAAAGGTAGGATAGCAAAAAATCCTATGGATACAATAGGACGACCACAGATAAGCAGATCTTTACCAAAAACTCTCAGTGAAGAGGAAGTTGATCTCCTGCTGAATTATGTAAGGATTTCTCCTGAGGGTGGTGAAACAGATTTTCAAAAAAAGAAAAGATTAAGGAGTTTGTGTTTGATCGAAATTCTATATTCCACTGGGATGAGAGTGAGTGAACTGGTAAATTTGAAAGTTAGGGATATTGATATTCTTAAAAGGACGGTTCGGATAACTGCCAAGGGCGATAAAGAGAGAAAAGTGTATTTTACTACCAACACTAAGAAAGTTATTGAGGGCTGGATGTCATTTTTACCTAATGGGTCCTCTTATTTATTCCCTTCTCATAGTGGTGATGGACATTTAACTAGGGATTCCGTTAATAAAACCCTTTTCATTTTTGCAAAAAATTTAGGTTTTGATAAAAAGAAATTGAGTCCACATAAATTAAGACATGCATTCGCAACTCATCTGTTAAATAGGGGTGCGGACATAAGAGTTATTCAAGAATTATTGGGTCATTCTAATATTTCTACAACTGAAATTTATACTCACATTTTGGACTCAGAATTGATAAGTTCGGTAAGATCCAATCATCCATTATCGAAAACCGAACATTGACTTCTTGCATTTTCGACTGCAGTTTTGTTCTTTTATAGGATTAATTTATGGTTAACTATCTAGATTTCGAAAAATCTCTTGCAGATGTTGAGGGAAAAATCCGTCAATTAAACGAACAACGTCTAAATGAAGAAGAAAAAACTATTTCACTTGATGAAATAACAAAATTAGAAACTAAAGCTCAGGATTTATTGACAGAAATATACCAGGATCTTGGTACCTGGGAGAAAACACAAGTCGCTCGTCATCCGGATAGACCACACTTTAAAGATTACATTCATGGAATGATAAAAGGTTTTTCTCCACTTGCAGGTGATAGAGTATATGGAGAAGATAAAGCTATAATTGGAGGTCTAGGACAGTTAGATGATTTTTCTGTAATGTTAATAGGGAATGAAAAAGGCGCAGATACCGAGACACGACTAAAACACAATTTTGGAATGGCCCATCCTGAAGGATATAGAAAATCTATAAGGTTAATGAGACTTGCTGAAAGATATGAAATCCCTGTTATAACTTTTATAGACACTCCAGGGGCATATCCAGGAGTGGGCGCTGAAGAACGAGGTCAGTCTGAAGCTATTGCAAGGTCAATAGACTGCACTCTGTCATTAAAAGTTCCGGTCATATCAGTTATAATTGGAGAAGGTGGTTCAGGAGGTGCTATGGCACTTGCAGCCGCAAATAAGGTTTTAATGCTTGAGCATTCTATATATACAGTAGCTTCTCCTGAAGCATCCGCTTCAATTTTATGGAGGAGCTCGAAGAAATCAAAGGAGGCCGCTGAAGCTATGAAGATCACTTCACAGGATTTATTGAATCTGAATGTAATAGATGAGATTATTGATGAGCCGGTAGGGGGAGCACACCGAGAGCATGCTCAAATAATAATGCAAACTAAAATAGCCATTAAAGATTCAATAATCTCCCTTAAAAAATTTGACCCTGAATCTCTGGTAGAGAAAAGAAGAGATAAATTTCTAGAAATTGGAAGGAATTTAAATATTTAAAACTAACCATGACAATTCTTATACTTTTTTCCTGAGCCGCATGGACATTTTTCGTTTCGACCTATCTTTCCCCAAGTAGAAGCATCGTTGGAATCAATTGGTGTATTTATATTTCTTGTTCTCACTGTCTTAGAAGGTTCTGCCTTTTCTTTATCGTAGCCAAAATTCTCCTGCATAGCATTGTGTTTAATATTTCTCTTATTACGAATTTTCTCTATTCCTTCATCAGATGCAATTCTGATGTGAAACAATATTCTTGTTACATCCTCTCTAAAGCTTCTTAAAAGGTCTTCAAAAAGCATAAATGACTCAGATTTGTATTCATTTAGAGGATCTCTTTGTCCATAACCCCTCAAACCAACAATTTGTCTTAAATTTTCTAATTGACCCAAATGGTCTTTCCAATTTTGATCAATCGATTGCAATATTATAGCTTTTTCAAGGCTTTTCATAAGATCTAAACCAAATTCTGCAGTTTTGTTATCATAGGCAAGATCTATATTTGATGTTATTTTATCTTTTAAATTTTCGGGATCTACACCTTCTTCGGTACACCATTCTTCTAAAGGCAATTGT
>UINC01001096.1_pt1 | contig 29770 bp, 30 predicted proteins | sample 5385821 | NCBI WGS metagenome assembly UINC01 (sample SAMEA4666929, study PRJEB26691) | marine metagenome | isolation source: Pacific Ocean | place: Pacific Ocean | collected 2011-10-13 | reverse complement strand
GGCCAGCGGCCAGGCGACCGGTCTCGTAGGCGTAGTCGATGCCCTCGCCGTTGAACGGGTTCACGGCGCCGGCGGCATCGCCCACCACCAGCCAGTTGGGTCCGGCCTTGGGCCCGACGGAACCTGCCATGGGCAGGCGGCCACCGGTCGGCGGGGCGGTTGGTCGGGTCGGATCTATCTGCCAGTGCTCGGGCAGCGTGTGGGCGAACTCCTCGAACAGGTGGCTGGTGTTGACCGACCTGTAGTCACGAAAGGTCGAAAGCAGCCCGATGCCCACGTTGACGGTCCCGTTGCCGACCGGGAAGATCCAGCCGTACCCGGGCATGGCGTTGCCGTTCCGGTCGCGGACGTCCAGCGACGACTCGATCCAGGGGTCGTCGTGGAGGGGGCTCTCGAAGTAGCCGCGGATGGCCATGCCCATCGGGTAGGTGCGGTCCCGCACCGTGCCCATCGCACGACCGAAGCGGGAGTTGGCTCCGTCGGCCACCACGACGTGGCGGGCCCGCAGGTCGTGTTCGGTCCCGCTGGCCTTGTCGAGCACGACGGCCCCGCCGATGGCGCCGGCCGCCGAACCAACCGGGGGGTCCACAGGCCGGACCGCCTCGGTGCCCTGCAGCAGGGTGGCGCCTGCGCCCACGGCGTGGTCGGCCACGAAGCCGTCGAGGTCGCAGCGCCGCACCACGTACCCGTACGAGGGATAGACGGGGTGGTCGGGCCAGGCCATCTCCATGGTGCGGCCGTGGGCGATGGCCCGCAGCCCCTCGAAGCGGTGGTACCCCTCCAGGGCGGGGCCGAGCCCCATCTCCTCCAGCTCGTGGACAGCCCGCGGCGGCAGGCCGTCACCACAGGTCTTGTCGCGCGGGAAGGTCTTGCGTTCGACGACGACGGTGTCGAGGCCGTGGGTGGCGGCCCAGTAGGCGGTGGCCGCCCCGGCCGGGCCTCCGCCGATGACCAGGAGGTCGTGGACCCTCTCTCCCGGTGACGTGTCGGTCATCGTTCCGGGCGGGAGAAGGGGAGTTCCGGTCGGCCCCGCCGGGGCCGATGGATCAGTGCCCGCCGTCGGTGGCGACGGAGTCCAGCAGGGCCTGGATCTCGTTGACGGTGACCGTCGCCGGATCGAGGTGGCCTTGCAGGTCGAGCTCGCCACCGTGGACGGCGTCGTCGATGGCTTCGGCCAACTCGGCGTCCTCGGCCGAGCCGCCCAGTCGGGCACGCTCGTGGAGGACCACGCCGATCAACTCCTCGGCGGTGAGGACGTCGCCCCAGGCAGGCATGCCGCCCTCGACGATGCGGCCCCGGCCAGGAGCGCCGTAGGAGTTGCCGAGGCCGACGCCGTCGGATCCGGTGGCCACCCACATGATGTGGGCCGCCGCGGTCGGGAAGGTGGCCAGCACCTCGCCGTCGGCTAGGGCATAACCACTGCCGCCCCCACCGGTGGCGCCGTGGCAACTGGCGCAACGGACCTCGTAGGCGTGGCTTCCAGCGGCGAGGACACCGGTGGCCTCCCGTGGTGGCCGCTCGAGGGTGCCCACGTACGAGATGGCCCAGATCGGGAGCAGCAGGAGGGTGCCGGCCGCCCACCACGGGATCTTCCCACGGGACTGCGCCGCTGCCACGTAGGCGGCGACGGGGGCAGGTGGCGCCTCGACCACCGGCGCCGGGCTGGCGGGAACGGTCGCCTCCGGGATGGCCGGGGTGGCCGGAGCGGTGGCGGTCGTATCGTCGGTACCGGTGTCCGCCGCTTCGCCGGCCGCCTTGGCCTTGGCAGCCTTGGCCCGCTTCAGGAGGTGTTCGGGGATCTCGGTCAACGTGGGCTCCGGAGGAGTCAGGCGGGTCCGTAGGCTGTGGCGACGGGACCCTCGGACCTACGGCGGTCCGGTCTGGGACACCGGCAGGCTAGCGGGCACTGAAGGTCGGCGGGCGCCCGTCGGACCAGATGGCCAGCTGGGACAACGTCTTCCCGGGAGCGGCTTCCAAGGGGGCGATCGGGCTCGTACGCAGGCGTTTGGTTCTGCCAGCGCCGTGGTAGACACCTGCACCGGGATCGCCACCAGGACCGTCCATTCGGGTCTCCAGATCGGGCCAGCGTGACGATGATCAAGCCGTTAACATAGTGTACGTACACTTTGTGCACCGTTTCACGAAGTCCACTGGAGCCACCGAGGAGGGCAGGGATCGATGGTTGCGTTCGTGACCTCACTCCTCGTCATGGTGCTCCTCGTCGGTGGTGCCGACTGGTACCGCAAGCGCACCCCGGTGGACAAGGCGTTCACGTGGGGCGAGGCGATGCTCTTCGCCGGCTACGTGTTCTTCATCTTCTGGTGGGGCTACGGCGTGGTGCCCCACCAGTGGCTGACCTGGGCGGACAGCGAGCTGAACTGGCGACGCGACCGCTTCCTGATGGGCCCGCAGCTCCCCTGGACCGGTGACCGGGGCATCGTCGAGTGGGGCCTTCCGTTCACCATGACCTACCAGGTCATCCGCGACCTGGTGGCCGTCGGCATCTACGGCGTCGTCCTGGGCGGCAACGTCGTCATGTGGCGGCGGTGGCAGAACCGCGGCCAGGGACAGGACGCTCCCAGGCCCACGTCGGAGTACGGGCGTCCGCTGGTCACCGAAGGGGTCGGCTCGTGAGCGTCACCGACGCCAACCCGGAACATCCGACGTTCGTCGACGACTACGTGCTCCGCGAGGTCGACGCCGACTGGATGGCGGCCAACAACCGGGTCAAGCAGTTCATCCACATCGACCAGGCCGAGTGCATCATGTGCGAGGGCTGCGTCGACATCTGCCCGTGGAAGTGCATCCACATGGTCTCCCCGGCTGCCGTCGCCGAGTCGATCGGTACCGAGCAGCCCGGCACCGACCCCAGCGACCACGTCATCTTCACCATCGACGACGACGTCTGCACCCGGTGCGCCCTGTGCGTCGACCGGTGTCCCACGGGCGTGATAATCCTCGGGAAGTGCAGCGATCCGCCGGCTGACGGCGACGCACACCAGCGGACCAACACCCACGGCTACGGCTACGGGATGCGGTTGGGCTAGGCGGGACGATGAACGCAGGAACGATGGCCTCACAGGAGAACGAACGCCGTGGCTGACGACAAGAAGTCGGGTGGTCTGAGCCAGATGTCGGAACAGGTCCAGGCCTCCCAGGCCTGGAGTTCGATATTCCGGCCGGGTTCGATCTTCCGGAAGGGCTACAGCGACAGTCCCCGGAACCGGTCGTACGTGATCATGAACAGCGTGCTGTACCACCTCCATCCGGTGAAGGTGAAGCGCCATGCGGTGAAGGTCAGCTACACCCTCTGCCTGGGTGGTCTGAGCTTCTTCCTGTTCATACACCTCACGGTCACCGGCATCTTCCTGATGTTCTTCTACCGGCCGACCGCCGCGCAGGCCTGGAATGACATCCAGACCCTGCAGACCGCCGTCGGATTCGGCCTGCTGGTCAGGAACATGCACAGGTGGGCGGCCCACCTCATGGTGCTGTCCGTCTTCCTGCACATGGCACGAGTCTTCTACCACGGGGCCTACAAGCCGCCCCGTGAGTTCAACTGGGTAATCGGCGTGATGCTGCTGCAGTTCACCCTGCTGCTGTCGTTCACCGGCTACCTCCTCCCCTGGGACCAGCTGGCCCTCTGGGCGGTGACGGTGGGAACAAACATGATGGGCTTCACACCGGTGTTTGGTGAACAGGTCCGGTTCGTCCTGCTCGGCGGCGTCGAGATCGGCACCGACACCCTGCTCCGCTGGTACACCCTCCACGTCCTGATGCTCCCGTTCGTGCTCGTCATCTTCCTGGCTATCCACTTCTGGCGGGTCCGCAAGGACGGCGGCATCTCCGGGCCGTTGTAGGCCGAGGACGGACGCATGACCGAGATCCCGGAACACCTCAGGAAGCGGGCCGAGGCCGCCAAGGCCAAGGCGCAGGCCGCCGCGGGCGGCACTACGCCGGACGACGACTCACCGGCACCCGACGCCCCTGCCGGCACCGTTCCGTCGGGCGACGACAAGATCCCCAGCCACCTCCTGGATCGCGGCACCGCAGCCGTAGACCAAACGGCGCCCACAGCCGGCACACCGGTACCGACGGCTGGCGGCCTGGCGGCCCCGGCCGGCAGCAGCGGCCCGGACGGCCACAACCAGCGCCTGCTGACCGTGGTCAAGTCGGGTTCCATCCAGGACACCAGGGCCACCCCGGTCGACAAGGTCCACGTGTGGCCCCACCTCCTGCTGGCCGAGTTCCTTGCGGCCCTGGCCATCACGCTGTTCACGTTGCTGTTCGCGATATTCGTGAACGCCCCGCTGCTGGAGCTGGCCGACTTCAACAAGACGCCGAACCCCTCCAAGGCGCCGTGGTACTTCCTGGGCCTCCAGGAGCTGCTCACCATGTTCCACCCGATGGTGGCCGGGGTGACCATCCCCGGCATCGGGCTGTTCCTGCTGATCCTGGCGCCCTACATCGACAAGAACCCGTCGAGGCGTCCTGAGGACCGCAAGTTCGCCATCTCGTTGATGACCATCCACCTCATGTTCTGGGCTGTGCTGGTCATGATCGGGTCCTTCTTCCGGGGTCCCGGCTTCAACTTCGTCTTCCCGTGGAACGCCGGCCTCTTCTTCGAACTGTGATCGCCATGGACCCCCGTACCCGACGCGCCTTCCCGATGGACCACAGGAGCTGACCCGTGGGCATCGTGATCGCGGTCATCCTCCTGATCGTCCTCTCCGTGGTCGTGCTAGTCGGCGCCTCGAAGCGGCGTGACCGCAGCGCGGCCGGCCTGTCGCGCGAGGCCCGTCGGCGCGACGCCGCCAACCCGGCACTCTCCGACGGAGGCGCCACGGTCCAGACCGGCCGTGAGGTCGAGGCGGCCGCGGCGACCGCCCGGGCCGGCACCGACGTGGTGCCCGTACCGTCGGCACCTCCGGAGCCGTTCGTCGCCCCCGACCCGGTGGCCGTGGGCGTCAGCCGCCGCCAGTTCTTCAATCGCAGCCTCGTCGGCATGATGGGCTTCGGCCTCTCAGGCTTCGGCGGCGCCAGCATCGCCTTCCTCTGGCCCCAGGGGGTCAGCGGATTCGGCGCCAAGCTCAAGGTCGGCAACCTCGTCGAGCTGCTGGCCGACATCGAGTCGAACAACGGCTTCCTCTACAAGCCCGAAGGCCGCATGTGGCTCACCGCCTACCCGAACGGGGCGGTTGAGAAGGCCCGGGCCATGTACTCGGCACCCGAACTGGCCGGCATGACGGCGGGGGTCGAGGGCGGCTTCGACTCGGGCATCATCGCCCTCTACCAGAAGTGTCCCCACCTCGGCTGCCGGGTCCCGAACTGCGTGTCCTCGCAGTGGTTCGAATGCCCGTGCCACGGCTCGAAGTACAACCAGGTCGGCGAGAAGCGTGGTGGCCCGGCCCCCCGGGGGATGGACCGCTTCGCCATGTCGGTCACCAACGGCGTACTGACCGTTGACACCGGGACCATCATCCAAGGTCCGCCGATCGGTACGAACACAACCGGCCAGGAGGCCGAGGGCCCGAACTGCATCGGCCAGGCCGCCGACCACTAGCAGGCCCGTGGCCAGGAGAACCCCGAGAACCCGATGACCGCTCTCATCCTCGCAAGCACCCAACGGACCGTGGGCTGGGTCATCGCGTCCATAGTCCTAGTGGGCATGGGTACCTACATCCTGTTCAGCTTCCGCATCGGGAAGCGGGAAGTGGGTTCCGAGATCGAACTGGCACCCAATCGCATCACCCACGCCGACGACGACGAGTTGGAGACCAGCTTCCTGGACCGGAACCTGGCCTGGTCGCTGGTGACCCTGACCGTCATCTCGTTGACCCTTCCGATCTACTGGCTGATGGAGCCCGCCCGCCAGGACAACGCCGCCTACGGCTGGGTGAAGCGCTTCGAGAAGCGCGGGGCGAATAACTTCGAAGAGGCCTGCGTCGGCTGCCACGGCCCTGGTGGCGTGGGAGGCGTGGCGTCATACACGATCACGGATGCCGACGGTGGCTTCGTCGCCCAGGTGGAGTGGAAGGCGCCGGCACTGACCACCGTCCTGAGCCGCTTCGACGAGTCCGAGGTGGGAAACATCCTCGACTACGGCCGCCCCGGTACGCCGATGCCGGCATGGGGCCTGCCCGGTGGTGGACCGTTGACGGACCAGCAGATCCACCAGCTCATCGTTTACCTCCGCTCCATCCAGCTCAGCCCCGACGAGGTGGCGGACGAGGTACTCAGCGGCCTGCGAGCCGGTGCCCGGGGCATCGTCAGGGCGAACGACCCCGGGCTGACCGACAGCGCCGAGGTGGACGCTGCGATCGATGCCTGGCTGGACAGTGCCGCCGATCCCGCCAGCGCCGACTACCGGACCTACGGCGGACTCCTCTTCAACAACCCGGCGGCGCAGGGCGCCAACTCCTGCGCCCGCTGCCACACCCCGGGATTCTCGTACGGAGCCTCCGGCGACGAGGCCACGGCCGAGCTGATGGCCGAGTGGCCCCGTCTGGCCGAGGCCGGCGTCCTCACCGGCTACCAGCCGGGAGCGGGCCACGTAGGCCCGAGCCTCCAGGGCATCGAGACGCACTTCCCGACGGCCAGAGGCCACGAGGGCTTCGTGGGGAGTGGTTCGGAGATCGGCAGCGGCTTTGGCAACTCCCGCTCCGGCACGGGAGGCATGCCGGGCTTCGGAGGGCGCACCGACGAGCTGGACGTGATCGGAACCGTGGTACGGAGCCGGATCCTCACCCCTGAACAGATCGTCGCCATCGTGGCGTACGAGAGGAGCCTCTGATGGGCACCCTGGCCGGGTTGGCCTGGGACCCCGAGATCCGGGGCATCCTGGTCGTGGCCACCGGCTTCGCCGTCCTCCTCGGCTCGGTCTGGCTGGTCAACGTCACCAACTCCGGGATCCGACTGGCCACGCTGATGTCCGCGGCGGCCCTCATGGGTTGGATGGCCATCCTGGGGAGCGCCTGGTGGATGTACGGCTCGGGCTGGAAGGGCGATGACCCCACCTGGAAGACGGTGGACATCAACGTCGGCGACCTGGGGGCCAGCGGCCTCGAGTTGGCCCGACTGCTGCCGAACCCCGACGAGATGCCGAGTGCCTATGAGCTGGTGGTGTCCTCCGGCGACGTGGTGGCCGTCACCAACTTTGACACGTTGCCTACCGCCGCCGAGAACCCCGACCTCGGCGCCGACGCGTTGGCCGAGCTACGGGCTGATCGCCAGCTCCGCAACGAGACCATCACCCGGTCCGAGTTGGCCTCCGTCGCCCGCGGCGTGACCGACGCGGCGGGCCTCCGGGCCCTCGGACCGTGGCGCTTGCTGGCGACCACCGAATCCGGAGACGCCCAGGCCCAGGCGTCGGCCGATGTGCTGGCCCATCCCGACCTGGGCTTCGCCAGTCCGGCCGACTACAAGTTGCTCGACGCTTACACCACGGGTGGCAAGCCGGCCCTCAAGGACGATCCGAACCGCCTCGATCGGATCACCCACTGGATCAGCAGCTCGGCCAGGATCACCCATCCCACGCGGTACACGGTCGTGCAGTTGCAGGCCGTGCTCCACCAGGAGGTGGCGGCGGGCGTGGCACCCCCACGCCCGGTCGTGGACCCCGACGAGCCGGTGGTGTCGGTGGTCATGATCAGGGACCTCGGCTGGGTTCGGCTCCGTCCGGCGCTGGTGACGATCGGCTCGTTCCTGATCTTCCTCGCCCTCTGCTACTGGCTCCACGTGCGTGACAAGGAGTTGATGGCACGGCGTGAGGAGTTCGAGACCGCGAGGGCCTGATCCGGTGACTGAATCCCTGGTTGCCTGCGAAGCTCGGGGTACCTGACGTGCTCGGCCAGTACCTACCCATCGTCCTCCTGCTGTTCCTCACCGTCCTCTTCGCTGCTGTCAGCTTCATGGTGTCGCGCCTGCTGGCGCCACGGAGTCCCAACGACCGCAAGGCCGCCCCCTACGAGTGCGGGATCATTCCCGGCCGGGAGACGCCCGAGCGCTTCCCCGTGCGCTTCTTCCTCGTCGCGATGATCTTCATCGTCTTCGACATCGAGATCATCTTCTTCTACCCGTGGGCCATAGCCCACCGGAGCATCGGCCTCTACGGGCTGGTCGCCGTGCTGATCTTCTCGGCAGCGGTCTTCGAGTCATTCGTGTACCTGATCGGCAACGGTGCGCTCGAATGGGGCCCGGTGAGGCGGCTCCGCACCGGCGACGCCATGTCGGCCAACCGGACCGCCAGCAGCACGATCCGTCGAGTCGGCGTACGTGAGGTGGGCCTGGAGGGTCGTCGGGTGGGCGGCAGCAGGGGAGAGGCAGCCTGATGGTCCGTGTCCCGGTGATCGGTGACGTCTCACACGTCATGAGCGACGGCCTCGAAGGGTTGGAGCACAACTTCGTGACGGCCCGGATCGAAGACCTGGTGAAGTGGTCGCGGGCCCGCAGTTGCTGGCCGGCCACGTTCGGCCTGGCCTGCTGCGCCCTCGAGATGATGGCGACCGGAGCGGCCCACTACGACCTCGCCCGCTACGGCATGGAGGTCTTCCGTGCCTCCCCCCGCCAGGCCGACCTGATGATCGTCGCCGGCCGGGTCTCCCAGAAGATGGCACCGATCCTGCGCCAGATCTACGACCAGATGATGGAGCCCAAGTGGGTCATCTCCATGGGCGTCTGCGCATCCAGCGGCGGCATGTTCAACAACTACGCCATCGTGCAGGGTGTCGACCAGGTAGTGCCGGTGGACGTTTACGCGCCCGGCTGTCCGCCCGGCCCGGAGATGTTGATGCACGCGATCCTGACCCTGCACGACAACATCCAGAACGGTGAGCTGACCCGCCGCCGTCAGGCCTTTGACGGGGGCGCGGCGATAGCGGTGGGCGAAAAGGGCGCTCCGACCGACCAGCCGGTGGACCTGGACGCCCGGTGAGCGGCCCGACCATGGCTGGAGCGGACGTGGCCGACACCGTCGGTACGGAGGACGTCGCCGTGACACCGGTCGGTCCGACCGCCTGGGGGGTTCCGGTAACCGAGGCATTCGGCCAGACCGTCCTGCACCCGCCGGTAGACCGCTGGCTGGAGACGGTGGCCGCCTGTCGCGACGACGGCTACGTCATGGCCATCGACGTGACCGCCGTGGACTACTCGGCCCACCCGGGCCGTACCGACCTCCCCGAGGGCGTGGAGCCCGAACGGTTCGAGGTGGTTGCCATGCTCATCTCACACGCCACCGGAGAACGGGTACGGCTGCGGACCCAGGTGCCGGAGTCCGATCCCGTCGTGCCTTCGCTGTTCGACCTGTTCCCTGGGACCGAGGCCATGGAACGCGAGGCGTGGGACCTGTTCGGCGTGGCCTTCAGCGGCCACCCCGACCCCACGAGGATCCTCATGCCCGAGGATTGGGAGGGCCATCCCCTGCGTCGTGACGTGGCCATCGGTCGGATCCCGGTCCAGTTCAGGGAAGCCCCGCCCGCACGATGAGGGACGTAGCCGCGCAGGCGACCGACGCCGTCGACGACGAACCGGCGGATGACGGGGGCGGGAACCTCGGCTCGGCCGAGCGCGTGCACCGCCGCGACGACAGCAGCGCCGTGCTCCGCCTTAGCGAGGCCGAGGCAGCCGTGCTGGTCGGCGATCCCGACGATCCTCCGACCGGTGACGTCGCCGACCAGAGGATGATCCTCAACATGGGTCCCGCGCACCCGTCCACGCACGGGGTGCTCCGGCTCATGCTGGAGATGGAGGGCGAGACGATCCTGCGGTCCAAGCCGGTCATCGGCTACCTCCACACAGGCATGGAGAAGACGGCCGAGGACCTCACCTACCTCCAGGGACCCACCAACGTCACCCGCATGGACTACGCGGCGCCGCTCTTCTCGGAGCTGGCCTTCTGCATGGCCGTCGAACAGCTCCTGGACCTCGAGGTGCCGCCCAGGGCCACCTGGATCCGGATGCTCATGTGTGAGCTGAACCGTGTCTCCTCCCACCTGCTGTTCCAGGCCACCAACGGCATGGACCTGGGCGCCGTGTCCATGATGATCTACGGCTGGCGGGAACGCGAGGAGGTGCTGCGCTTCTTCGAGAACGTGACCGGCCTCCGGATGAACCACAACTACATCCGACCGGGTGGCGTGGCCGCCGATCTTCCGGACGGCTGGCAGGCCGACGTGGAGCGCCTGCTGGAGCTGATCCCGCCCCGCCTCGACGAGTACGACACGCTGCTGACCGGCCAGCCCATCTTCCGGGGCCGCCTGCAGGGCGTAGGTGTGCTGACCCCAGCCGAGGCCCTGGCCCTGTCGGCCACCGGACCCATCCTGCGGTCCACCGGCTACGCCTGGGACCTGCGACGCGACCAGCCCTACCTGGCCTACGAGGAGGTCGACTTCGACGTCATCGTGGGGACCCACGGCGACTCCTTTGACCGCTACGCCATCCGCCTCAACGAGATCCGGGAATCGCTGCGGATCGTCGAGCAGATCCTGGACCTCATGCCCGCCGGGGACTACCGGGTGCAGGACAAGAAGGTCACCCCGCCGCCCCGGGCCCGCATCGACGAGTCGATGGAGGCCCTCATCCACCACTTCAAGATCTTCACCGAGGGCTTCCACGTACCCGAGGGCGAGACGTATGCCGCCGTGGAGTCGCCACGGGGCGAGCTGGGCTGCTACCTGGTGTCGGACGGTGGCCCCAAGCCCTACCGCATGCACATACGCGGCCCCAGCTTCGTGAACCTCCAGACCCTTCCCCACCTGATGGAGGGTGGCCTGATCGCCGACGGCGTGGCCGTCATCTCCTCGGTGGATCCGATCATGGGCGAGGTCGACCGGTGACGTTCTTCGACCCCGGCAACGAGCGGCTGGCCCGTGAGGTCATCGCCCGCTACCCGCGTCCCCGGTCGGCTGCCATTCCGCTGCTCCACCTGGCCCAGGAGCAGGAGGGGTGGGTCACCCCGGCGGCCATGGTCCAGATAGCGGAGCTGACCGGGACCACGCCTGCCGAGGTGCTCGGTACGGCCAGCTTCTACGAGATGTTCAAGTTCCACGCGGTGGGGAAGTACGTCGTCAACGTCTGCACCAACGTGTCCTGCCAGCTCCTGGGCGGCGAGGAGCTGCTCCACCACGCCGAGGCCAGCCTCGGCGTGAGGGCCGGTGGGACCAGCGACGACGGCCTCTTCACCGTGGAGGACGTGGAGTGCGTGGCTGCCTGCACAGAGGCACCGTGCTTCACCGTGAACTACCGGTACTTCCACCGGGCCACGACCGAGACCTTCGACGAGGTGGTGGCCGACATCCGGGCCGGCCGCAGCCCCATCGGTCGGGGTGCTGCCGGCGACGACGGGGAGCTGCCGGAGCACGGCATCCTCGGGCGGGTCCGCCAGCACATACCGGACGACCGACGGGTGGGCACGACGCCTCCCGAGCAGGTGACCGGCCCCCCGGCATGGTTGGCCGCCGACCGGGCCGGGGAGGGGTGACGATGGGGTCCTCCTACGTCACCCACGCCGCGGGCTACGTCGACTACGGCGGGCCGAAGCTGGTCACCTCGCGCTTCGGCTTCGAGGACTCCCACACCCTCGCCCGTTCCGAGGCCACCGGCGGCTACGTCGGGCTGAGGGCCGCGCTGGACATGCGACCCCCAGAGGTTCATGGCGAGGTCCGCGACGCCACCCTGCTGGGTCGTGGTGGCGCCGGCTTCCCGGCCGGCGTCAAGTGGGGGTTCTGTCCCGAGGGCGTCTGGCCGCGGTACCTGGTGGTCAACGGCGACGAGAGCGAGCCCGGCACCTACAAAGACCGGCTCCTCATGGAACGCGACCCCCACCAGCTCATCGAGGGCTGCCTGATCGCCTGCTACGCGCTCGGCCTGTCGCAGTGCTTCCTGTACGTGCGTGGCGAGATGGCCCTGGCACAGGAGAGGATCGCCATCGCCCTGAACGACGCCTATGCCGCCGGCTACGTGGGCCGCAACATCCTGGGAACCGACTTCTCGGTGGACATCGTCCTGCACTGGGGGGCCGGCGCCTACATCGTCGGCGAGGAGACGGCCCTCATCGAGAGCCTCGAGGGCAACCGGGGAATGCCCCGCCTGAAGCCGCCCTACTTCCCGGCGGCGATCGGCCTGTACGGAATGCCGACCATCGTCAACAACGTCGAGACGCTGGCCAACCTGCCGTGGATCCTCGAGCACGGTGCCGCGGCCTATCGCCGGCACGGGTCCGAGTCCTCTCCGGGGACCCGGATGTTCGCCGTGTCGGGCCACGTGAATCGGCCGGGCGTCTACGAGGTGGAACAGGGCGTCACCACGTTCCGCGACCTCTTCTACGGCGACGACTACTGCCAGGGCATCCGCGAGGGCCACGAGCTCAAGATGTTCATCCCCGGTGGCGGTTCCGCCCCGTGGTTCTTCCAGGAGCACCTGGACGTGGCGCTGGAGGCGACCGAGATCAGTGCCGCCGGATCGATGCTGGGCTCGGGAGCCATCATCGTCATGGACGACAGCACCGACGCCGTGAAGGCTTGCCACCGCCTCGTCCGGTTCTTCGCCAGGGAGTCCTGTGGCAAGTGCTCGCCGTGCCGCGAGGGCACGGGCTGGGAGGAGAAGATCCTCCAGCGGATCCTGGACGGCCACGGCCGCCCGTCGGACATCGACCTACTGCTGGACGTGGGCGACAACATCAGCCCCGGGCCGTACCCGGTGGCGGCGCACGACGCCGAGGGCCTGGCGGCCGTGCCGTTCCCGCCCCAGCAGACCACCATCTGTCCGCTGGGCCCCTCGTCGGTGGCGCCGATCGTCTCGACGATCCGGAGGTTCCGCCATGAGTTCGAGGCGAGGATCACCAGGGGCGACGGCATCCCGGTCGACGCCGCGCCGGCCAACGGCGGGGGGGCGGAGGCGTGAGCCCGCAGTCGAACGGGGACCAGGTGTCGGTCGTGGTCGACGGCGAGACGATCATCGCCCACCCGGGGGAACTTCTCATAGACGCGTGCGAGCGCGCCGGCACCTACATACCGCGCTTCTGTCACCACACCCGGATGAGGCCCGTGGGTATGTGCCGCATGTGCCTGGTCGACGTCGACACCGGCCGGGGTCCAGCGCTCCAGGCGTCGTGCATGCTGGAGTGCTCGCCCGGCATGGTCGTCGACACCGAATCGGAGCGGACCCGCAAGGCCCAGGACGGCGTGCTGGAGTTCCTGCTCATCAACCACCCGTTGGACTGCCCGGTCTGCGACAAGGGCGGCGAGTGCCCACTCCAGGACCAGACCATGGCGTTCGGTCCCGGCGAGAGCCGGTTCGTCGAGGAGAAGCGCCACTTCGAGAAGCCCATCCGGGTGAACGACAACGTCTACCTGGACAGGGAACGGTGCATCCTGTGCGACCGTTGCACACGGTTCGCCGACGAGGTGGCAGGCGACCAGCTGATCCACTTCATGTCCAGGGGCGGCCAGACCCAGGTCAACACGTTCCCCGAGATGCCCTTCTCGTCGTACTTCAGTGGCAACACGGTCCAGGTCTGTCCGGTCGGTGCCCTCACGGCGGTGCCCTACCGGTTCAAGGCCCGCCCGTGGGACCTCGAGGAGGTGGAGTCGACCAGCACCCTGGACAGCGTCGGCAGCCGGATCTCCGTGCAGTCGTCGCGCGACCGGGTCCTGCGGTTCCAGGGCGTGGATGCCGATGCCGTCAACTGGGGCTGGCTGTCCGACAAGGAACGGTTCGTCTTCGAGGCCTACGACCACGAGGACCGCCTCTCCACGCCCCTGCTCCGGGGCGATGCCCTCGGCAACCGGAGCCGTGACGGCAGGGACCTGGTGGCCGCAACGTGGAGCGAGGCCCTCACCCTCGCCGCCGATGCCCTGGGTGCTGCGCCTGCAGACCGGATCGCCGTGGTGGGTGGCGCCCGCCTCACGAACGAGTCCCAGTACGCCTGGGCCAAACTGGCCAAGGGCGTGCTGGGGACCGACCACGTGGACGCCCAGTTGGGCGACGGCCTGCCCGCCGACGTGATCCTCGGACTGCCCCGCACCACCATCGACCGGGCCTGCACCCCCGGTGGCACCATCGTCCTGCTCGGGCCGGATCCCAAGGAGGAGCTCGGCGCCCTCTACCTGCGCCTGCGCCACGCCGTGGTCCACGACGACGCCACCCTGATAGAGCTCACCCCCCGCCGCACCGGGCTGACGGACCACGCCGCCCACTCGCTGCGGGTGCTACCCGGCGGGGCCGCCGACGTCGTGGCGGCCATGTTCGGCACGGGATCCCCGTCCGCTCGGGGCGGCAAGTCGGCCGAGGCGCTCGCCACCGCCGGGGCGATGCTGGCAGCCGCGACCGGTCCTGTGACCGTGCTACTGGGTCGTCCTTCGCTGGCCGAGGCCGCGGGGCCGGTGGTCGACGCCGCCCTGGCCCTCCACGACCACCTGCCGGACGCCCGCTTCCTCTCGCTGCTGCGGAGAGGCAACGTGCACGGTGCCATGGACATGGGCCTGGCCCCGGGTCTGCTCCCGGGCCGGGCCACGCTGGCTGCCGCCGACCGGTTCGTGCATGCCTGGCCCGGCGTTCCCGCCGACCGGGGGCGCGACACCCTGGCGACCCTGCAGGCCGCGGCCGACGGCGAGGTCGACGTGCTGGTCCTACTGGGCGCCGACGTGCTGGCCGACGTCCCGGACAGCGACCTGGCCCGCAGGGCGCTGGACGGCGCCGGCACGGTGGTGGCCGTCGACCTCTTCGCCACGGCGACCGTGGCCCGGGCCGACGTGGTGCTGCCGGCCGCCGGACCCACCGAGGTCGACGGCACATTCACCAACCTGGAGGGTCGTGTGAGCCGGGTGGTCCGGAAGGTCACCTCGCCCGGGACGTCGCGCCCTGACTGGATGATCGCCGTGGACCTGGCCGACCGCCTCGGTGTGGACCTCGGCATCACGTCGGTCGACGACGTGTGGGCCGAGTTGGCCGGCGTCTCGGCCGTCCACGCCCACATCTCCTCCGAGGTCCTGGCAGCCGGCTCCACCGAGGGCGTCCTAGTGACCGGTGGCCTTGACCTGGTCCGACCGGTGGTCACCGCCGTTCCGACCCGCGGGCCCTCGGCACTGCGCCTGGTTGCCACCCGCGCGATGTACGACACCGGCGTGCTGGTCGCCCACAGCCCGTCGCTCTCCGGCCTGGCCCCGGGTACCAGAGCCGCGTTGGGGCCCACCGACATGGCCCGCTGCAGCGTCGTCGACGGCCAGGAGGTCGACATCGTCGGCCCGAAGGGAACCCTCCGGATTCCGGTCGTCGCCGATCCCGGCGTCGCCCCCGGAGCGGTGCACCTCTTCGTGAACCAGTCGGGAATCGACGTGGGCGGCCTGGTCGACGCCGGGTCCCCGGTCACCGACGTGCGGGTGGTCGGGCGGTGAACCCCGTGACGCTCCCGGTCCCGCTGGTCCTGGCCGCCGACCCCCTGCTGGACGGCGCAATCGGGTTCGGCATCGTCTGCATCGTGCTGGTCAAGGTGGTGGTGGCCTTCACCCTGCTGCTCATATCGGTGATGCTCATGGTCTGGTTCGAGCGCAAGCTGTTGGCCGACATGCACAACCGGATCGGTCCGGCGGTGGCCGGCCCGTTCGGCATCCTCCAGACGCTGGCCGACGGCATCAAGCTGTTCTTCAAGGAGGACCTGGTCCCTGACAGGGCCGACCGGATGGTGTTCAAGCTGGCGCCGTACCTGTCGCTGGTCCCGGCGTTCCTGGTGTTCGCCATCGTGCCCATCGGAGGCGACTTCACCGGCGACGGCACGGTCACCTGGTTCGGCGAGCGCACCTACCTCCAGGTGGCCGATCCGCCTGTCGGCGTCCTGTTCTTCCTCGCCCTGTCGTCCGTCGCCGTCTACGGCGTGATGCTGGCCGGCTGGTCCTCCGGATCCAAGTATCCGCTGCTGGGATCGGTCCGGGCCTCGGCCCAGATGATCAGCTACGAGGCGGCCCTCGGATTGGCCATCGCGACGGTCTTCCTGACCTCGGGTTCGCTGTCCACGCACGAGATCGTGGCCCGCCAGGTCTCCGGCAGTTGGAACGTGCTGGCAACCGGGGTGGTGCCCTTCCTGGTGTTCCTGATAGCAGGGACCGCGGAGTTGAACCGTCCGCCGTTCGACCTGGTCGAGGCCGAACAGGAGCTGGTCGGTGGCTTCCACACCGAGTACAGCTCGCTGCGGTTCTCCCTGTTCTTCCTGGCCGAGTTCATGAACGTGATCACCATGTCGGCAATCGCCGTGACCCTCTTCCTGGGCGGGCCGGCGGGCCCGGTCCTGACCGACACCCTGGGCTGGGTGTGGCCGGTGTTCTGGTTCAGCCTGAAGGTGTTCACCTTCCTCTTCTGCTTCGTGTGGCTACGGGCCACGCTGCCCCGCTTCCGCTACGACCAACTCATGGACCTGGGCTGGAAGGTCCTCATCCCGGTTGCCCTCGGCTGGTTCCTGCTGATTGCCACCATGAACGTGGCCGACGACCTGGGCTGGCCGGTCCTTCCGGTCGTGCTGGTCGGCGTGGCGGTGCTGGCCTGTGCCGCGGCCCTGTTGACCGGCGCCATAGACAAGGCCCGGTCCGACCGCCTGGACGAGTCCGCCGACGAGGAGGCGGAGGTCTGATGGGGTACTTCCGCGGCTTCGCCGTGACGTTCCACAAGCTGTTCGAGAAGCGGGTCACCACGTCCTACCCGCGCCAGAAGCGGGTCAAGCCGGCCCGACTCCACGGTCGCCACGTGCTGAACCGGTACGAGGACGGTATGGAGAAGTGCATCGGCTGCGAGTTGTGCGCCGGCGTGTGCCCTGCCAGCTGCATCTACGTCCGGGGGGCCGACAACCCGGACGACGCACCGGTCTCACCCGGCGAGCGCTACGGCTTCGTCTACGAGATCAACTACCTGCGCTGCATCCACTGCGACCTGTGCGTGGAGGCCTGCCCGACCGAGGCCATCACCGAGTCCAAGCTGTTCGAGTTCTCCTTCACCAACCGGTCGGACGCCATCTACACCAGGGCGGAGTTGCTGGTCGATGCCGAGACCGGCCGCCCGCAGCGTCTCCCGTGGGAGGACTGGCGTGACGGTGAGGACGAGATGACGTCGGCCTGGATGCGGGCAACCTCGTCCAGTGGCGACGCCACCTACTCGGGGCGGGTGGCGTGGTCAGGCGAGCTGGGCTACGGCGTCCGGCCACCCGAGGTTGGTCAGTCCGGGGACGCGACCGATGGGGAGTCCGCCTGATGGACGCCGCCGTCTTCCTGATCAGCGCCGCCATCGTCCTGTGCGGCGCCGGTGGCGTGCTGGTGGCCCGCAACCCGGTCCACGCAGCCCTGTTCCTCGTCCAGACCCTGTTCGGCGTCGCCGTGCTCTTCGTGCTCCAGGACGCCACCTTCCTGGCTGCCGTCCAGATCATCGTCTACGCCGGCGCCGTGGTCATCCTCTTCCTGTTCGTGATCATGCTGCTGGGCGTGGACCGGGCCGAGGACCTCGGCGTGGAGCCGATCGTCGGGCAGCGGCCGGTCGCCGCGGTGGTCGGGGCATCCCTCCTGGGGCTGCTCCTGACCGCACTGCTGGTGTCCGTCGACGGACCCACCGGTGCCCGGGGCGCCAACGCCCCGCTGGGCGATGCCGGCGACAACACCCGTCGCCTTGGCGAGGCACTGTTCACCGACCACGTCTTCGCCGTGGAGTTGACTGCCATCCTGCTGACGGTGGCCGTGGTCGGCGCCGTGGTGCTGGCGCGTAGAGTCCACGGCCCGCTGGCGCCACTGCCCGTGGTCGTCGTGGCCTCGGTGGTCGACGACCACCCAGACGACGGACCCCCGGACGACAACCCCCCGGACAACGGACCCCGGGACATCGACGGCGTACCCGACGGGGTCGACGGGGGAGCGGACACCTGATGGTGGTAACCACCTCCTGGTACCTGGCCCTGGCAGCGGTCCTCTTCTCGATGGGTGCCGTGGGTCTTCTTGTCCGACGCAACCCGCTGATCATGATCATGTGCGTCGAGTTGATGCTCAACGCCGTCAACCTGACCTTCGTCAGCCTGGGTTCCGACCTCGGAGACCTGGGCGGCCAGCTGTCCGTGTTCTTCGTGCTCGTGGTGGCTGCTTCCGAGGTGGTGGTCGGCCTGGCCGTGATCGTCGCGATCATGCGCCGGCGCCAGGGAGCCACGGCGGACGACCTCTCGGTGTTGCGGGGGTAGGGCGGTGGTCGACCTCGTGTGGCTCATCCCGGCGTTCCCGCTGGCCGGGTTCCTGATCCTGACGTTCGGTGGTCGTCGCCTCGGCGAGCCAGGAGCCGGCTGGCTGGCCACCGGCGCCATGGCCGGATCGTTCCTGGCTACCGTCGGCGTGTTCCTAGAGATGTCCGGTCGCGACGGCCACGACCGCCGGTCTGTCACGACCCTGTTCGAGTGGGTGCCGGCCGGTGACCTCACCGTCGACGTCGGATTCCTGGCCGATCCGTTGTCGCTCACCATGTGCCTGTTCATCACCGGGGTGGGAGCCCTGATCCACCTCTACTCGATCGGCTACATGCACGGTGACGCCGGCTTCCGGCGGTTCTTCGCCTACCTGAACCTGTTCGCCTTCGCCATGCTGATGCTGGTGCTGGGCGACAACCTGCTCATCACCTTCCTGGGCTGGGAGGGCGTGGGCGCCTGCTCCTACCTGCTCATCTCGTTCTGGTTCACAGACGAGGCCAACGCCTCGGCGGGCAAGAAGGCCTTCATAACCAACCGGATCGGCGACTGGGGCTTCATGGTCGCCATATTCATGACCTTCTCCACGTTCGGGTCGATCGCCTACGTGGATGTCCTGGACACCACCGCGACCGGCACGGTGGCCACCTCGACGGCCACGTTCATTGCGGTGATGCTGTTCGTCGGGGCGATCGGCAAGTCGGCCCAGTTCCCGCTCTACCTATGGCTGCCCGATGCGATGGCTGGCCCGACCCCGGTCTCGGCCCTCATCCACGCAGCCACCATGGTCACCTCGGGGATCTACCTGCTGACCCGGGTGAACCCGATCATCGCGGACGCCGCCGACTGGGTCCCGACGCTCATCGCCTGGACGGGTGCCGGCACGGCCCTGTTCGCGGCGACCATCGCGGTGGCCCAGCGGGACATCAAGAAGGTGCTGGCCTACTCGACGATCAGCCAACTCGGCTACATGTTCCTGGCCGTCGGCTGCGGTGCGTACGTGGCGGCTGTGTTCCACATGGTCACCCACGCATTCTTCAAGGCCCTGCTGTTCCTGGGCTCCGGTTCGGTCATCCACGGGATGGACGGGGACCAGGACATGGCCCACTACGGCGGCCTCCGCCGGTTGATGCCGATCACCGCCGGGACGTTCGTGATCGGCTGGCTGGCCATCGCCGGCGTACCGCCGTTCGCCGGCTTCTGGTCCAAGGACGAGATCCTGGCCTTCGCCTGGAACGAGAACCCCCTGCTCTGGCTGGTAGGCCTGGTCACCGCCGTGCTGACCGCCTTCTACATGACCCGGCTGGTCATCCTCACATTCTTCGGTCGACGGCGGTACGCCGACCCCCGACCGGACGAGGTGGAGGCTGCATGGGCCTCCGCCGCGTCCGCCGCCGATGCAGCGGTGGCCGCCGCGTCCGCCGCCGTCGATGCCGCCACGGCGGACGCCGAAGCGCGGGGGGACGACCTGACGGCACTTGAGGCCGTGGTTGCCGCACGCGACGCCCACGAGCAGGCCGTCGCCGCGCGGCACGGGATCCTGGCCGCCGCCGGGGCGCGTCCCGAGGTGGAGGCCATCGCCCTGGAAGGCGCACCCGACGTCGGACCGGTGGTCGACGGGTTGCCCGAGGCCGTCTCCAGCCGGGCCGACCACCACCCGCACGAGTCGCCCTGGACCATGGTCCTGCCACTTGTGGTTCTGGCTGCCCTGTCGGTGCTGGGCGGGCTGGTCCAACTGCCCTTCGCTGCCTCCACCAGGCGGCTGGAGCACTGGCTGGAGCCCACCCTGTTCGGCAACGAGGTCCACCTGTCGCTGCAGGGCGGCACCCTCTGGGTGCTGGCGGTGGTGGCGGTCGCAGGTGGCGCCGTCGGCATCCTGGTGGCCGTCCTCGCCTACCTGAAGCGCCGGGTCGACTACAGGGTCTTCGAGCGGCCCATCCTGGCTGAGGCCTGGCGCCTCGACCGCCGTGTGGCGGACTTCATGGGTGGACCCGGCCGGGTCGGCTTCGAGGCCACCGCCAACTTCGACTCATCTGTGGTCGACGGTGCCGTGAACGGCGTGGCCACGATGGTGAGGTCAGAGGCGGGCCTGCTGCGGCGGTTCCACAACGGCCTGGTCCGCACCTACGCAGCGGGCATCGGAGTGGGGGCGGTGGGCCTGGTCGTCTGGTTCCTGTCCAGGACGTCCTTCTGATGCCCGTGCTCGCTTCTGCCGGCGGCGACACGTTCGCCGTCCTCCCGGCCCTTGTCCTGGTGCCGGCGGTGGGCGCCCTGCTGGTCGCAGTCCTGCCCCGCAGGCGGCCCGAACTGCTGAAGCTGGTGGCCGTGGCCACCTCGATGGTGGTGGCCGGCATGTCGGCCTGGCTGCTGGTCGCCTTCGACGTCGGCCGCGGGGCCGACATGCAGTTCGTGTTCCGCCAGACCTGGATAGCCGACCTGGGCGTGCAGTGGCTGCTGGCCGTGGACGGGATCTCCCTGTTCCTGGTGGCGCTGACCGCCGTGCTGTTCCCGATCGCCCTGCTGGCCGTCGATCCGGGGCACGACGACCGGGCCTACTTCGCATGGATGCTCCTGTTGGAGGCCGGTGTCATGGGCGTGTTCTGCGCCCTGGACCTGATGCTCTTCTTCCTCTGCTTCGAGGTCGTCCTCGTACCGATGTACTTCCTGATCGGACGGTGGGGCCACGCCGACCGGGCGTACGCGGCGACCAAGTTCTTCCTCTTCACGATGGCCGGCTCGGCCCTGATGCTGGTCGGCATCCTGGCCCTGGCGTTCCTCCACGCCGATGCCACCGGCGGCGGGCTGACCTTCGACCTGGTGGAGCTGGCCGAGGCCCAGAGCCTGGGCACCGCGACGGCCCGTTGGGTGTTCCTGTCCTTCGCCCTGGCGTTCGCGGTGAAGGTGCCGATCTTCCCGCTGCACACCTGGCTCCCGGACGCCCACACCGAGGCCCCCACGGCCGGCTCGGTGATCCTGGCCGGGGTGCTTCTCAAGCTGGGCACCTACGGGTTCCTGAGGTTCGGGCTGTACCTCTTCCCGGAGGCCTCGCACCACTTCGCTCCGGTGTTCCTGACCCTGGGCCTGGTGGGGATCATCTACGGAGCGGTGGTGGCCACGATGCAGCGCGACCTGAAGCGCCTCGTCGCCTACTCGTCGGTGGCCCACCTCGGCTTCATCGTGCTGGGCACCTTCGCCCTGAACACCGAGGGAATCGAGGGCGGCCTGCTCCAGATGGTGAACCACGGCGTCTCCACCGCCGCCCTGTTCCTGCTCGTCGGGATGATCTACGAGCGGCGTCACACCCGCCGGATCGACGAGCTGGGCGGCCTCCAGAAGGCGGCTCCGGTCATGGCGGCGATGTTCACCGTGGTCATGCTGTCCTCGATCGGCCTACCCGGCCTGAACGGCTTCGTCGGGGAGTTCCTGGTGCTGGTGGGCACCTTCAACGCCCACCGCTGGTTGGCCGTGGCGGCCACGGGTGGCGTGATCCTGGCAGCCCTGTACCTGCTCTGGGCCTACCAGCGGGTGTTCCACGGTCCTGCCGATGGCGGTAACGCCGAGATGCGGGACATCAACCTCCGGGAAGGCCTTGTGATGGCCCCGCTGCTGGCGCTGATCGTGGCCATGGGCATCTACCCGAAGCCGGTCATCGAGAGGATGGAACCGGCGGTCGATGCCCTCGTCGCCCACGTCGAGGCCCATGTCGACGGGTTCCACGAGTCGACCAGCCGGTTCGGTGCCGACATCGCGGTGGACAGCGATGAAGGCCACGATGCCGATGCCGGAGTTGGCCACGATTCCGATGGCGTCGGAGACGACCACTGATGCCGGCCATGGCCACCCCCGAGGTCCTCTGGTGGGCGCTCCTGCCCCTCCTGATCCTGTCCGTCGGCGGGTTCCTGCTGCTCACCCTGGCGTCGCTGTTCCGTCGCCTCCCAGAGGCCCTGCCCCAGGCCTGGACCGTGGTCACAGGCCTGGCCGTGCTGGTCGCCACCGTTCCGATGTGGGCGAGCGTGCAGGCCGACGGTCCGCGTTCGTTCCTGGGGGGAATGGTCGCCGTCGATGGTTCCACGGTGCTGGTCACCGCCACCCTCGCTGTGGCCGTGGTGGCCACCGCCCTGCTGGCCCGCCCATACCTACGGCGCGAGGACCTCCCCGGTGTCGAGCTCTACGTGCTCCTGCTGCTGTCGGCGGCCGGCGGCGTGGTCATGGCATCGGCCGACGACCTGATCGTGCTCTTCCTCGGCCTGGAGATCCTCTCGATCGCCGTATACGTGCTGGCTGCCCTGCACCTGCGGCGCATCGAGTCCCAGGAGGCGGCGCTGAAGTACTTCGTGCTCGGTGCCTTCGCCTCGGCGTTCTTCCTGTACGGCGTGGCCCTGGTCTACGGCGCCACCGGCTCCACGCGCCTGGCCCGCATCAGCGTCCATCTGGCGTCGACAACCCTGGTCGAGGACGGGATGCTGCTGGCCGGCATCGCCCTGCTGCTGGTGGGCCTGGCCTTCAAGGTGGCCGCCGTGCCCTTCCACGCCTGGACCCCGGACGTCTACCAGGGGGCACCCAGCCCCGTGGTCGCCTGGATGGCGGCCGGCGTGAAGACGGCCGCATTCGCCGCGATGCTGCGGGTGCTGGTCGTCACCCTGGGCACGCACGCCTCGGACTGGCGTCCGGCCGTCGCGGCGCTGGCGGCAGCCAGCGTGGTTGTCGGTGCCTGGGTGGCGGTGCTGCAGACCGACGTCAAGCGGATGCTGGCATACTCCTCGATCGCCCACGCCGGCTTCATCCTGCTGGGGGTGCAGGCGGCCAGCGACCGGGGAACCGCAGCGGTCTACGTGTACCTCGTCGTCTACACCCTCCTGGCCACGGGCAGCTTCGCAGTGGTCACCACGGTGGGCGGTCGTGGCGACGCCGACCACGGCCTGGACGCCTACAGGGGCCTGGCCCGCCGCCAGCCGGTGCTGGCCGGGGCCTTCACCCTGCTACTCCTGGGCCAGGCCGGGGTGCCGTTCACCGGAGGCTTCGTGGCCAAGCTGGGCGTGCTGGCCGCAGCGGTCGAGGGGCGTACCTACTGGTTGGCCATGGTGGCGATGGCTGCCGCCGCGGTGGCGGCCTTCGTATACCTGCGCATCCTCGTCGCCATGTACCTCGAGGACCCCGGAGCCGACTCCGTCGACCGCTCCGAGGTGCCCACCGGTGCCAGGGTCGTCGTCGGGGTCGCCTGCCTGGGCGTGTTGGTGGTCGGGGTCGCGCCGGGCCTCCTGCTGGACATCGCTGCCGATGCCGTTCCGGTGCTGGTGGGTGGCTGACGGATGGTTTGGCGGAGCGCATACGGATGCACCGGTACGGCCTTCGTGAAGGTCCGACCGTCCGATAGCCTGCCCGGGACGCCCGGCCGGACAACCCGTCAGTCGTCGCCGATCCGCTCGACTCGTTAGGTTCTCCGCCCGTGTCCGACTTCCTTCGCAGCTGGCTGGTGGTGGTGGTGTTCGGCGGCCTCGCGGTGCTGCTGGTCTCGGCATTTCTGGGCCTCGGGAGCCTGCTGCGCCCCGAGCGCGAGACGCCGCAGAAGCGGATCACCTACGAGTCAGGCGTCGACCCGTACGGCGACATGTGGAGCCAGTCCAACATCCGGTACTACGTGTTCGCCCTGATGTTCGTGCTGTTCGACGTGGAGGCCGTCTTCATCTTCCCGTGGGCCACCCGCCTCGAGGTCTACGACGTCTTCGGCCTGGTCGAGATGGCCATCTTCATCTTCATCCTGGCCCTCGGGCTGTTCTACGCCTGGCGCAAGCGCCTGCTGCGGTGGATCTGAGGGGGAGGGGGGCGTAGGAGATGGGTCTGGTCGAGAGCGGCAAGCTGCCGAAGCCGCTCACCAAGCTGCTCAACATCAGCCGCAAGTACTCGCTGTGGGTGTACCAGTGGGGTCTGGCGTGCTGCGCCATCGAGATGGGCGCTGCGTTCGCCTCGCCCCGCTACGACGTCATGCGCCTCGGCGTGATCCCGTTCCCGGCCAGCCCGCGCCAGGCCGATCTGGTGGTGATCTCCGGCACGGTGACCGACAAGATGGCTCCGGCCGTGCGACGCCTCTACGAGCAGATGCCGGAGCCCAAGTACGTGATCTCCATGGGCTCGTGCGCGAACTGCGGCGGTCCCTACTGGGACAGCTACTCGGTTACCAAGGGCGTCGACCAGATCATCCCTGTCGACGTGTATGTGCCCGGTTGCCCGCCCCGCCCCGAGGCGCTGCTGGAGGGCATCGTGCTGCTCCAGGAGCGCATCGCCACCGAGGACATGACCGAACGCTGGACGGTTGATCCCATTGTCGTCACCTGAGGCCGGCGCCGCCGTGGACTCAGAGGCAGAGGCCCCGCTGGTCGACGACCGTCGCGACGCGCTCGTCGCCGCGCTGGGCGCCGCGTTGGGCGACGGCTTCGTCGAATCCCATGTCGTACCCGGCATAGACGTCTGCGTCCGCGTTACCGCCGAGGCCTGGGTGGACGCAGCCCGCGCCCTGCGCGACCGCTGCGCCATGTCGTACTTCAACTTCCTCTCGGCCATCGACTGGATGCCATCGCCGTACGGCCGGGACATGGACGCCCAGGTCGACTTGGAGCCGGCCATGGATGCCGCCCCGGCCGAGATGGGCTGGGGCCTGACCGGTGGCGAGACCCGGTTCCAGCTGCTGGCACGGGTCCACGACCCGGTCGGCCACCTGGGCGTGACCGTCAAGGCGGACCTGGTCGGCGACCGTCCCGAGGCCGATTCCTGGATTCCCGTGTACCCCGGCGCCAACTGGCACGAGCGGGAGGCGTGGGAGATGTTCGGCATCTCGTTCCGGGGCCACCCCAACCAGGTCCACATCTACCTTCCGTCCCACTTCGAGGGGAACCCGCTGCGCAAGGACTACCCACTGCTGGCCCGTCGGGTGAAGCCCTGGCCCGGCATCGTTGACGTCGAACTCATGCCCGGCGGGGACGACGGCGACGCCGACGACGAGGCGACAGGGTCGTGACCGCGCTGGAAGATCCCCGCCAGCTCGCCTACATCGCAGGCCAGGCCAGCGACGCTCGGGTGAACCTGGAGATCGAGACCGAGGGCATGACCCTCAACATCGGCCCCCAGCACCCCGCCACCCACGGCACGCTGCGCATCGTCGTGAAGCTGGACGGCGAGCGGGTGATGCGGGCCGAGCCGATCATGGGCTACATGCACCGCGGCTACGAGAAGCTGGCCGAGGTCCGCACGTACCCGCAGGTCACGACGCTGGTCAACCGCATCGACTGGCTGGGCAGCTTCGCCAACGAGGTGCCGTTCATTCTGGCCGCAGAGCAGATCATGGGCGTCGAGGCGCCACCGCGTGCCCAGTGGATCCGCACCGTCCTGTTCGAGCTCTCCCGGATCGCCAACGTCGTCCTGTTCCTGGGCGACATGGGCGTGCAGCTGGGTGCCGTCACCCCGGTGTTCTTCGCCTTCCGCGACCGCGAGTTCGTCCTCAACCAGATAGAGGCGGTCACCGGCGGCCGGTTCCATCCCAACTTCGACCGCATCGGCGGCCTCAAGGACGACATCCCCAAGGGCTGGACCGAAGAGACCAGGGGGGTGCTGGGCCGGATCCGCACGTTCTGCGACGAGATGGAGGACCTGGTCACCGGCAACGAGATCTTCCAGTCCCGTACCCGTGGCATCGGCGTCATCCCGGCCGACGTGGGCCTGGCGTACGGCCTGTCGGGGGCCAACATCCGGGCCAGCGGCGTCGACTGGGACCTGCGTCGGGACGGCGGCATCGGCCTCGTCCACGACCAGCTGGACTGGAAGGTCTGGACGCATCCGGACGGTGACTCGTTCGCCCGCTACTGGGTGCGCCTCCAGGAGGTCCGCGAGGCGTGCGACATGGTCGAGCAACTCCTGGACGGCATCCCGTCGGGTCCGATCATGGCCAAGGTGCCGCGCATCATCAAGGTCCCGCCCGGCGAGGCCTACGTGGAGACCGAGAACCCCCTTGGCGTCATGGGCTACTACGTGGTCTCTAAGGGAGATCTGGTCCCGTACCGGGTCAAGATCCGCTCGGCGTCGTTCAACAACATCTCGATCACGCCGTGGCTGCTGGAGGGCACCTACGTCCCCGACGTCGTCTCAATCCTGGCCAGCCTCTACTTCATCCTCGGGGACATCGACCGGTGAGCGACTTCCTGACCCTGGCGGTCGAACTGGCCTGGTGGCAGCAGACCGGCATCCGTGCGGTGGTCGGCCTGGTGGCGGTGCTGCTGCCCGCCGGCACGCTCGTCTACCTCTTCCTGTTCAAGATGATGAGCTTCATGCAGAGCCGGCTGGGCCCCATGGAGGCCGGACCGTACGGTTCGCTGCAGCTGCTGGCCGAGGTCGGCAAGTTCCTCCAGAAGGAGGACATCATCCCCGACAGGGCCGACCGCATCGTCTTCAAGGCGGCACCCTTCGTGGTGCTCATCTCCACGTTCCTGCTGGTCCTCGTCATCCCAGCCGGGCCGGACGCCTGGTTCATCGACGTGGACACGGGTATCTTCCTGGCGCTGGCCGTCTCCTCGATCTCGGTGATCGGGATCCTGATGGCCGGTTGGGCGTCGTCGTCCAAGTACTCGCTGATGGGTGCCCTGCGGGCCGCCGGTCAGCTGGTTGCCTATGAGCTGCCCCTGGTCCTGGCAGTGATGGGCGTGGTCATCCAGGCCGGCACGCTCAACGTCCAGGGCATCGTCATGGCCCAGGCCACCGGCGAGATCTTCGGCTGGGGTGGCATCGGCAACCCGTTCATATTCACCCAGTTCCTCGGCTTCGCCATCTTCCTGGTCGCCGTCCAGGCCGAGCTCACCCAGCCGCCGTTCGACATGCCGGTGGCCGAGTCGGAGCTAGTCACCGGCTACCTGACCGAGTACTCCGGCCTCCGGTTCCTGTTGTTCTTCATCGGCGAGTTCGCCACGGCCGCCATCTTCGCGGCGCTGGCCGCCACCCTGTTCCTGGGCGGCTGGTACGTGCCTGGGATCGATCCGACCAGCAACCTGTTCAACGTCATCGGCCCGGCGATCCTGCTCGGCAAGGTGATCCTTGTGGCCTTCCTGATCTTCTGGTTCCGGTTCACCTACCCCCGGTTCCGCGAGGACCAGCTACAGCAGCTGGCCTGGAAGGTCCTCATCCCGCTGTCGCTCGCCAACATCGTCGTCACCGGCGTGCTGAAGGTGGTCTTCTGATGCCTCCGACCCCGAAGATCCCCGGCCTGGTCAAGGGCCTCGGCGTCACCCTCAAGACGATGCTGCGCACCCTCACCAAGGGGTCGCACACCGTCCAGTACCCGAGGGTCAAGGAGGCGCCGTCGCCCCGGTCCCGCGGCGTGATCACCCTCCACGTGGAGAACTGCACGTCCTGCATGCTGTGCGTCCGTGAGTGCCCGGACTGGTGCATCTACATCGAGGGCCACAAGTACAAGGCGCCACCCCGCCGGCCGGGGGGCAAGCCGCGCCTCAAGAACGCCCTGGACCGCTTCGACATCGACTACGCCCTGTGCATGTACTGCGGCATCTGCGTCGAGGTCTGCCCGTTCGAGGCCCTCTTCTGGTCGCCTGAGTTCGAGTACTCGGAGCCCAGGATCGCCGACCTGCTCCACGACAAGTCGAAGCTCAGCCAGTGGATGGAGACCGTCCCGGACTTCCAGGACTACGAGTCTGGCAGCGAGGCCAAGAAGCCGAAGGTGCCGCGTTGAGCATCCTGGCCGCCCTGGGGGAAATGGACCGCCTGTCGGGCGGCGAGGTCCTCGTGGCCCAGAACGTGGCCTTCGCCATCATGGCCGTCACCATGGTTGCCAGTGCCCTTCGCATGGTGACAACCCGCAACGTGGTCCACGCCGCCCTGTACCTGGTGGTGGTGCTGGCAGGGGTGGCGGGCCTGTTCATCCTGCTGGGCGCCGAGTTCGTCGGCGTGACGCAGGTGCTGGTCTACATCGGGGCCATCGTCGTGCTGTTCCTGTTCGGCATCATGCTCACGAAGGGGTCCTTCGGCGACGACGATGGCGTGACCGGCGAGAAGCGCCTCATGGCAGGCCTAGTCGGGCTGCTTGTGTTCGCCGTAACGGCCGCCGCCCTGGTCGACTCGTTCGCCGACGCCGAGCTCTCCCGGGCCGCTCCGTCAACCACGGCCGAGGTTGCCGACAGCATCTTCAGCGCCTACATCGTCCCCTTCGAGGCCGTGTCGGTCCTCCTGCTGGCCGCCCTCATCGGCGCCATAGTCGTGGCAAGGAGGGACTGACGTGCTGCTGAACCAGTTCCTGCTGTTGTCCGCCGTCCTGTTCGCGATCGGGGTCTACGGCGTGCTGGCCCGTCGCAACGGCGTGCTCGTGCTCATGTCGATAGAGCTGATCCTGAACGCGGTCAACATCAACCTGGTGGCCTTCGGCGCGTTCCGGGCCACCGTGGGAGGCGAGGTGTTCGCCCTCTTCGTGATCGCCGTGGCCGCCGCCGAGGTCGGGGTGGGGTTGGCCATGGTGCTGCTGCTCTACCGCAGCAGTCGGAGCATCGACCTGACCCGTATAGACCGGTTGAGGGGCTGAGCTGATGGACGACCTTCTCCTCCTCGCTTCCACGTCCGCCGATGCCGGCCTCCCACTCGGGATCACACTCGGCGGCAGCTGGCTGCTCCGCAACGTGTGGCTGATCCCGTTGCTACCCACCCTCTCGTTCCTGGGCATCCTCTTCTTCGGAAAGCGCATGCCCCGGGGCGGTTCCGAGTTGGGCATCGCCGCGGTGGGCATCGCCTTCGTGCTGGCCCTGCTGACCGGCGTCGCCTGGGTGGACCACCGCGACTCCTCCCATGACGAGGAGGTCCACGTGGCAGTCGTCGTCGTGGACGACCACGGCGTCGGACACGCAGACGAATCCGCCGAGGGCCACGGCGGCGGCCACCCCTCGTTGGCAGTTCAGCGCACCGCCACCTGGTTCCAGGCTGGCGGCATGGCGTTCACGGTCGGCACCCTCGTCGACGGGCTGGCGGTGATGATGCTCCTCGTCGTCACAATCGTGTCGCTGCTCGTGCACGTGTACTCCACCGAGTACGTGCGCGGCGACCGTCGGTACACCCACTTCTTCGCTTTCCTGTCGCTGTTCAGCGCCTCGATGCTCCTGCTGGTGGTGTCTGAGAACACCCTGCAACTGCTCTGCGCCTGGGAGCTGGTCGGCGTCTGCTCGTTCGTCCTGATCGGGCACTGGTGGGAGGAGAAGCCCAACAGCGATGCGGCGCTGAAGGCCTTCCTCACCAACCGGGTGGGCGACATGGGCCTGCTGGTAGGCGTGAGCGTCCTGTTCTTCGCCGTCGGCTCGGCCCTGCCCGACCGGTTCGGCTCGTTCTCCATCGCCGAGACGAACGCCCTGGCGGCCAGCGGCACCCTGTCGCACACGGCGCTGCTCGTGGCCTCGTGTGGCCTGATGGCCGCCGTCATGTCGAAGTCGGGCCAGTTCTTCCTGCACACCTGGCTGCCAGACGCCATGGCCGGCCCGACCCCGGTATCGGCGCTCATCCACGCCGCCACCATGGTCGTGGCCGGCGTGTTCATGATCGCCC
>UINC01001093.1_pt1 | contig 29847 bp, 31 predicted proteins | sample 5385821 | NCBI WGS metagenome assembly UINC01 (sample SAMEA4666929, study PRJEB26691) | marine metagenome | isolation source: Pacific Ocean | place: Pacific Ocean | collected 2011-10-13 | reverse complement strand
AAAGTGGTTTGACTGTAATTCCTTCCAGTGTCTTCCAGCTAAGATCTTCAAGGGACTCACCTTGAAGTTCTTCATCCGCTTTTTGTTGCCAATTTTCTTTATTAGGTTTACTCATTTTCCTCTTTTTGTGGTGATCAAAACCTTTACCGGTCTATTGTATAGGTCTGTATCGATCAATCATAGAAGTTAACCCTATAACGTAATTGATTTATTATTCAATTGTATAAAAAATTACAAATTTGATAGTGCGGAGTTATAGTTAGTGTTAGTTTAATAATTAGGAAGAGCATTATGAAATTAGGAATAGGATTGGGTTATTCACCAGCCAAGTTGACAATTCCCTTGGAAGATATTTTAGAGGCTGAGAAACTAGGGTTTGATTCAGTTTGGTCTGCAGAATCGTATGGTTCTGATGCCGTTTCTGTTGCCGCATATGTTTTGGCTTCAACCACCAAAATCAAAGTAGGAACCGCAATCATGCAGATGCAGGCTAGAACACCAACCATGACTGCAATGACTGCTTTGTCACTCAATGCGCTTTCAGGGGGTAGGTTTTTACTCGGACTTGGACCCTCAGGACCCCAAGTGGTGGAGGGCTGGTATGGACAACCTTACGGAAGACCGCTCACACGAACAAAAGAATACATCTCAATTGTCAGGAAAATCATAGCCCGAGAAGAAGCCCTGACACATGAAGGTTATCATTACCAAATTCCCTATACCGGTGAAGGTTCAAGCGGTCTTGGCAAACCATTGAAAAGCATTCTTCATAGCACCAGTGATTTAAAAATTTATACCGCATCAATCACCCCCGCGGGGCTAAGATGTGCTGGTGAGGTTTCCGACGGCGTTTTCCCTATGTGGATGAATCCTGAGAAGTTTAACCTCATCGGGGACCATGTCGAAGAAGGGTTTGCAAAAGCGGGGGAGAGCAAAGGTTACCAGAATTTTGATGTTGCTCCTTTTGTTCCAGTTGTAATGGGGAGCAATGTTGATTTTTGTATCATGGCGATGAAACCGATGATGGCACTTTACATCGGGGGTATGGGAGCCAAATCCAAAAATTTTTATACCGACTATGCGAAACGACTTGGATATGAAGAAGCCGCTGAAACCATTCAAGATCTATATTTGCAGGGAAAGAAAGAAGAAGCCACTATGGCTGTTCCCAATGAACTGGTTGACGAATGTGCCTTGATTGGTCCAGCTGAAAGAATTAAAGAGCGACTGCAGCCCTGGAAAGAATTGGATAAGACAGGGAAGATTGGCACTTTGGTATTAGGTAATGTGTCAAAAGAAGCTCTAAGAGTAATTGCCGAAGAAATACTCTAGGAATTGTTGTGAAAAAAACAGGATTAGTTTTAATTTTGGTTACTGCTGCCTTGCTTTTGGGGTACGGAGCCTATGAAATGGTCCTAGACCAAGAGATGTCATTGTTGGTCAAAATCGCTGTAGTTGGTTTGTACTTAGGTTTTGTTATAGTATTTATAGCTGTTTTGTTGCAAAGAATAAAAGAACAAAAATCAGATAAATATATTGAAGTGGAGAAATAATATGCTTGTTGTAACAAGCCCAGATATTCCAGGCAGAACAATCATAAAAACTCTTGGCATAGTTAGAGGCAGCTCCATCAGGGCTAGACATATTGGAAAAGACATTATTGCAGGTCTCAGAAATATTGTCGGCGGTGAGATTCATGAGTACGGAAAATTGCTTGCTGAGAGCCGAGAACAAGCCTTAGATAGAATGACAAAAAATGCCGAAGAAATTGGTGGCAATGCCGTTATCAGTATGCAGTTCACTACTTCAGTTCTGATGGGTGGGGCAGCCGAGATGATGGCTTATGGCACTGCAGTTGTCATCAAGGAGGAGTGAACAATGAACTATAAGTCTTGGTTTCGTTTTCTGATCATTTTTCCAATGGCATTGATTGTTTTTGCCGTTGCACTTGATTTCAGTTATCCATTCCCTGAATCAGTCAGCGAATATTATGCCTTACTAGCAGCAGGTGGTTTCAGCAGAATGTATTATGCTTACTTATTGGTTGCTCTTGCTGCATTTATAGCAGACATGTGCCTTTTTTTCTTTGTTAAGAATTCAAGGGAAATTTGGCTCATTCTGATTTCGGTATTCTATGTAATTGGAGCATTGATGCCTGAATTAACCATTATGTCTCCAGCATCCATTGTGATGGTACAGGTTGCTTCTTTACTAGGAGGAATAAAAATAACAGTTGCCTATTATTCCCCCCAAATTAGAGACTTGTTCTGAGTGCTTAGACTTATAAAAAAGGGGGCTATAACTAGCCCCCTTTTCCTTATTATCCCAATAACTTCTTTTTTGAAGTGAGGGATATTTTTTTAGGTCTTCGATGCTCCGGAACAATCTTCTCCATGCCAATATATAGCATTCCATTGGACAGAGCTGCACCTTTAACTACCATATCGTCGGAAAGAATAAATTTTCGTTCAAAATTTCTAGTCGCAAGTCCTTGATGCATCAACCCCTCAACGGCTTCCTTAGGTCGATTGCCTCTAATAGTCAAGTTTTCTCCGGTAACCTCAACATCAACATCATTGTCATCAAATCCAGCAACAGCTAATTCGATCGTATATTGATCATCAGACATTTTTCTGATGTTATAAGGTGGATAATTTGTATTTTGAGACTTTGAGTTTGCTAACAGTGATAGGGTATCAAAGGTTCTATCAAAGCCTACAGCAAACGGTGAGATGTCTCTCCATACTGAATCAAATATTGTATTAACCATAATTTTCTCCTTTTTGTTAAGCAAGTTAATCATTAATTTGTAGACCCATTTAATGGCATCCACGTTCTAGATATATGGCTAATCTGATGGACTTCAAGTCATGGTACAGAGAATATTTCCAAAAAATATATTAGAGAGAGAGTAGGCAAATAATTAAATTACAGGGTAAGCACTATCTACCAGTGAATGTATTTTATTGGAAAGTACCAAAGAAGATTTATTGGGAAGGACTACTTGATTTATTGGGTTATACAATGTGTCTCTTAGTACAGGGATTCTCTTCATATCCCTGATAAAAGATTCCATTTCTTCTGGGATAAATTCTTGCCCATGAATACTTCCTGCCGCCTTAGATATTGACTCATTCATCAGCGTTCCCCCCAAGTCGTTGGCACCGGCATTTAAGCACCTTTCAGCACCTGCATGACCCAGTTTAACCCAACTCGTTTGAATGTTGGTTATGAATGGATTTAGACTTAATCGTGCAATTGCATGCATCAGCAGAACTTCTCTAAAAGTCGGTCCTGGGCGGGCATGTCCCCTTTTGTACATCGGTGATTCCATGCTGACAAAGGGCAGGGGTATAAATTCAGTAATGCCACCCGTTTTGTTTTGTAGGTCTCGGATTTTTATCAGATGTGTTGCCCAATCAGAAATATTTTCTTGGTGACCAAACATGATTGTTGAAGTGGTGTTGATGCCAATTTCATGTGCTGTTCTGATGATTTCAAGCCACCTTGCACTGCTGATTTTATCAGGGCAAATTCTATCTCTGACACGATCGTCTAAAATTTCTGCTGCTGTTCCAGGCATAGTTTTCAGCCCTGCTTCCTTAAGCATCAGCAAGAAATCTTTAACTGTATAACTTAAGGTCATGGCACCATGATGGATTTCTAAAGGTGAAAATGCATGGATGTGAATTTCGGGTATTTTTGTCTTGATTGCCCGGCAAATATCCAAGTAAGTATTGCCATTAAAGTGGGGATGTATGCCACCCTGAAGGCAAACTTCCGTTCCACCCCTTTGCCAAGCTTCAAAGGCTCGGTCTGCAATTTCATCATAGGTAATCAGATAGGGTTTACCTCTCAAGTTCTCTTTAGTTTTGCCTTTGGAGAAGGCACAGAAGTGACAGGTGTATTTACAGATATTGGTGTAATTGATATTTCGTGTGATTACATAACTGACAGCATCACCATTGATTTTTTGTCTGAGGGCATTGGCATGGTCAAGTATGTAATGCATCCGATCGCCTCTTGTTTTGAAGAGTTCAGTAATCTCACTGTGTTCAAGTAATTGGCCTTTGAGTGCTTTTTTTACACTGAGAATGATGGAAGAGTTTGGCGGCAAATGGCTGTTATTAATCCAGTTTGGGGTACGCTCGGTGTCTGGGATTTGAAGAGACTCTCCGCAACGCCAGAGGTTGTGTCGACCATAGCCTTCAGAGTCGGAGAGTTCATGGATATTGCTTTTTAAGCTTGGATCAAACCAATCTTTGTCTGCGGTAATGTATTCAGGATAAACTGTTAGTCTTTCCTGGAGTTTTTTACCAGCGTCGTTGGTTGCCAATTCCAAAAGCTTCATTTCTGGCCATGGGGATTCCGGATTGACATGGTCTTGAGTGACGGGTGAAACACCGCCCCAGTCATTAATTCCTGCTCCAATTAGTTCTGGCAGAGCTTTAATATTAAGATTTGGTGGGCACTGAATATTCATTGCTGGCCCAAAAATAATCCTAGCCATTGCAAGAGTCCACAATAATTCCTCCAATTCAGGAGCTTGTGTATTTCTCATTTTTGTGTCTGGTTTTGGAATAAAATTCTGGATAATAATTTCCTGAATGTGATCGAATTCTATGTGACATTTTCTAATTGCCAAGAGACTCTCGATTCGCTCTTGCTTGGTTTCACCGATGCCGATTAGAATACCTGTAGTCAAGGGCACCAAAGCTTTGCCAGCGGCTCTAATGGTTCTTAGTCTAAGATCTGGATTCTTATCGGGTGAACCGAAGTGTGGTTGACCTTTTACACATAATCTTTTTGAAGAAGACTCAAGCATGATCCCCATCGAAGGTGCTACTTCCCTAAGCTGGAGAATTTGCTCAACTGTCATTGTTCCAGGGTTTAAATGGGGTAGAAGACCGGTTTCTTCAAGCACCAGTTTTGCCATATCTGCTAGATAATCAAATGTTGTTTTGTAACCCAAATATTGGAGATCTTTTTTTGCTATTTGATAACGTAGTTCAGGTTTCTCGCCAAGTGTGAACAAAGCTTCTTTACATTGTTTTGCTTTTCCGTCTTGAGCAATTTTCAAAACTTCTTCTGGTCTGAGATAAGGCTTGTTTAGTTTTCTTGGCACTTTGGCAAAAGTGCAATAATGACAGACATCTCGACAAAGCATGGTCAATGGTATGAAGACTTTTTTTGAAAAAGTTATTACTTGTTTTTCTTGATCCCTAAGTAGGGTTGCTTGCTCAAGCAGTTCTTCAAGAGTAAACGACTGTGCTAGGTTTAAATACTCTTCAGTTAATGTTTGAATTTGTCTGGCCACCCATTATTTATAACCTCTTAGAGGTTTGATCTCAATGACTATTTTAGATTAAAAATTATTCCGATCTATGAAATGTGAAAATTTATTCTCCACCGGATTTTTCTTAAATAGTTCTAGATCACTCCAGTCGTCTAAATCAAGGCTAAGACATTCAATTTTAACAATAGTTGTATCGATATTTTTTGATCGAGCTTCTTCTAAATGTTTGCTAAAACTATTTGGTCCAAATTTAAATTCCATCTTTGTCGGTAGATCAAGAATCAGAGCGTTGGTGCCATGATCTTTATTTGCCTCAACAATCGATAAACCGGAAATGTGGTGCGAAATAAGATTTTCTATATCCATCTGTTGGATGTAAGGAAGGTCAATTGATAAGTACAACATTGTTAAAATTCCCTGATTTTGAATCCATTGGGCTGTATAGTCTATTTTTTCAGAAAATTGTTCTGTCTCCGGTTCTGGCAGAACGGTAATTTTTTTATTGAGAAATGAGTTTAACCACTCAAGCTCGTTACTCAGAACTATTATTTTCTTAACACTTTCTATAGGAGTAAGGGCATCCAGTACTTGAGTGGCTAGAATTTGAGTCATTTCTTTTCTTTGATCATTGTTAAGGACATTTGAGAGCCTAGAAAAAGACTCATCAAAGTTATTAATTGGGATAATTGCCCACATTTAACTGCCACCTTCTGTGTTGATTGATTCGGTAAATGTAATCACATCCTGTGCCAGTTGAGTTTTATCCTGATCATTTTTCATGATGGTATTGGTTACTTTAACTTGAAGCCCCATAGATTCAATCTGAGTTGCTTGGTTGCCGTCCTTATTGTCGATGACTAAACCATCAATCAATGGATGATAGTGCTCAGCAATACTGATCACAGAAACTGGAATTTTAAATTCTTCCATAATTTTTGCCGTAGGTCCTTTTATGGCAGTCCCTTTAACAATTGGTGACACCGCAATGACAGGTTGAGTCGATGATTGAATGAATGTTTTGATTTCATCTATGGAAAGGATCGGGTCAATGCTCAAATATGGATTCGATGGACAGATAACGATGGCATCAAAATCTTTTCCTTTCATTGCCTGTTGTAGTTCAGGAGATGCTGTTGCCTCCCTGCTTCCTGAAAAGGATATATTTTTTATGGGTGGCTTGGATTGATTTTTTACAAAGTATTCTTGAAATGACAGTAGACCCATATCCGAGTCAATCATGGTTTGTACCGGTTCATCTGTCATTGGCAAAATGCGACTTCTTAAGCTAAATCGTTGAGCAATTTTCTGGGTGATTTTAGTGAGACTTAAACCCATTGTCATTTGTTCGTTCTTATACAGATGTAGAGCGAGATCTTTATCACCTAGCTGAAACCAGTTTTCCATTCCAAATTTTTCTAGCATTGAGTGAGTGTTCCAAGTTTCATCATCTCTGCCCCAACCCGTTGTTGGATTATTTATGCCTGCAAGCGTATAGATCAAAGTGTCAATGTCAGGTGAGATATATAACCCAAGATACTTAAAATCATCGCCCGTGTTTGCAATGATGGTCAAGGATGGTTGTGAACTGATTCGATCCAGTCCCAAGCATAACTTTGCTCCTCCAACTCCACCGCTGAGCGCAAGAATATTGTTCTTCATGGTTATCTAAATAAATCTTCTTCTTTGGAACGAATCAAGTCTTTGGCAGAGCCTTCTTCGGATGGCGTTTCAATCCCTTTGATAATCACAACCGGAGTTCCCTCATTGGTTTCACCCATTGTAAGAGAGGCAGCAGCAGCCAGTTGATCGGCCCATGCAATACAAGTTACTTGCAATTCTCGATCAAATAAATCTGTGGCTTTATACCTAAGATCCATTATTGTTTTGATGCCAGCTGAACCAATTGCATGACCGATGGTGCCTAATCGCCAAGCTCTGCCCATACTGTCGGTGATGATTACACCCACATTGATACCAATTTTCTTCTTAATATCGTTTCTAATTTTTTCAGCCGATTGATCAGGATTAATGGGGAGCAGCAGCACCATTTCTTCCTGGCTTGCTGATTTTATATTTGACCGATCAATTCCTGCATTAGCTAAGACATGTCCTAAACGATGTTCAACAATTATTACACCATCGCTGACCCTTAAGATCTCATTTGATTCTTGAAGAATTAATTCAACCAATCTTGGATCTTTGTTGGCTTGCTTGGCTAAACGCAATGCTTTTTGAGTTGATTTGACATCAGATAAATTCATCAAACGTCCTTCGGCTTTCGATACAATTTTTTGGGCAATGGCAATGATATCGTTTGTTTCAATACTTATTTCATTCCTATCCAAGCAAGTCAAGACTAGATTCGAAAGATCGTCTTTCTTTTCAACCATCGGAAAACCTGTAGGGGCAAATAATGAGATTGAAGGTGGATCTGATTTAAAATACATGTTAGTCAAGAGGTATAAAATACGATCTTTCGTCAGTTGGATGTAATTTTAATACTTGAAGATTTTAGTTTGTATTTCTTATTAATTGCTATCAGCACAGAAGTTAGAGCTTCTGCAGCTGCTGAGTTTTCTAGTGGACCTGCATGCCAGGATTGCAAATCTAGATCTTTGATAAGCTGGATTACAGTATTAATTGCTTCCTCATCATTACCTGAGACCAGTACTTCTGCATCGACAGGGTTATTGGAGCTTATCAGGTGAGATCCAATATTCTGAAGTGCCGATATCACTTTAACATCTGGGCCTAAAATATCTTGTGCCTCCATAGCAGCAGAGCCTCTTTTTGGCAATAAAACTCTTGAGCTCTCTTTTTGAAGTGGCACTGTTGAATCGATTAGTATTTTCCCTTGTATGTATTCTCTGATTATTTTCAAAGTAGTTTCGTGACTTACGTACGGGACCGTCAAGACGGCAAGGTCACACTGTTTAGCCGCATCTTCCAATCCCAATCCTTCCATGGATTGCAAACCATATTCTTCTTTTATAGAACAGACAATAGTCTCAGCTTTTTCTTTCGATCGTGATCCTATTATGATTGGGTAACCTTTGGCTGCCCATTTAATCGAAAGTGCTGAACCCAAAGCTCCTGTTCCTCCAAAAACAGCGATTTTCATTTTTCTATCGGTCATCGTCATGCTCGTTTGGTAAAACTCTAACTGCTCCTTCTGAAGCAGATGAAGCCATCAACGCATAGGCTTGCAGGGCCTGACTGATTTCACGTTTTCGCTTTATTGGCTTCCAGGCACTGGTGCCGATATCGGTCATTGCTATTCTCCTATTTTCTATTTCCTCTGCAGAAAGTTGCACATTAATGGTTCGATTAGGGATGTCTATCTCTATCATGTCTTGATCCCTTAGTAACCCAATTGCTCCCCCAGAAGCCGCTTCCGGTGAAACGTGTCCGATAGAAAGCCCTGAGGTTCCTCCCGAGAAGCGTCCGTCTGTAACAAGAGCACATTTTTTACCCAAACCTTTTGCTTTTAAATAACTGGTAGGGTGTAACATTTCTTGCATTCCTGGACCCCCTTTAGGGCCTTCGTAGCGGATCACCACTACTTCTCCTGACTGAACCTGATCGTTTTGAATCCCTTCAACAGCATCATCTTGGCTTTCAAAAATATGTGCTGGACCACTAAAGGTTAAATTGTTTTCATCAACTCCAGCAGTTTTCACGATACATCCATCCAAGGCAATATTACCTTTGAGAACTGCCAATCCTCCATCCCTACTGTATGCATTGTCAATTTGACGAATGCAGCCTTGTTCCCGATCTAAATCTAATGAGTCGTAACGTTTTTTCTGAGAAAAAGGTTCAGTGGTAGGAATCATTCCAGGAGCAGCAGAATAAAACTGGGTTACTTTTTTGTCAGGATTTCTATTGATGTCCCATTTTTCAATCGCTGATTTCAATGTTTGACTATGGACTGTTGTTGTGTCTATATTCAACAACTTACCCTTTTCGAGTTCGCCAAGAATAGCCATGACGCCTCCTGAACGATGTACATCTTCTAAGTGATAATCACTGCTTGGTGCTACCTTGCAAAGATTGGGAACACGTCTAGATAAACGATCTATATCGTCTATTGAGAAATCAATACATGCTTCCTTGGCGGCTGCAAGAATATGTAAAACCGTATTCGTTGATCCTCCCATTGCTATATCCAATGTCATCGCATTTTCGAATGATTTTTTATTAGCAATATTGCGTGGCAAAATATTGTCATTGTCTTTTTCATAATATTCTTTTGTTATCTCAACAATTAATTTACCCGCATCTAGAAACAATTGTTGCCTATCCACATGTGTTGCCAGAACACTGCCATTACCTGGTAGTGCAAGTCCCATTGCTTCCATTAGGCAATTCATTGAATTGGCAGTAAACATGCCCGAACAAGACCCGCAGGTTGGACAAGCCGAACGTTCAATGGCCGCAAGATCTTCTTCTGAAGTAGAGTCGTCTCCTGAATAAACTATTGCATCAATCAAGTCCAATTTGGTATCCAAGCCTCTCACTTTAGCTTTGCCTGCTTCCATGGGGCCTCCGGAGACAAAAATTGTTGGAATATTTAGTCTCATGCTTGCCATCAACATACCGGGTGTAATCTTGTCACAATTGGACAAACAAACCAGTGCGTCTGCACAGTGGGCATTGACCATGTATTCAACTGAATCTGCAATTAAATCTCGTGACGGCAAACTATAAAGCATTCCTGAATGACCCATAGCGATGCCATCATCAATGGCAATGGTGTTAAATTCTTTAGCAACTCCACCATTGGTATAAATTTCTTTTGCCACCATTTGTCCTAAGTCTTTCAGATGGACATGCCCAGGTACAAACTGAGTAAATGAGTTTGCAATAGCAATAATGGGTTTGCCAAAATCATTTTCTTTCATGCCTGTTGCTCGCCATAGAGCTCTTGCTCCAGCCATGTTTCTTCCATGAGTTGAGGTTTTTGATCTGTATTCAGGCATGCGTTTTTTTGGTCGTTTTATTTGGGTATTATTATCTCATTTATTGCTTGTAATTCTAATTCTCATGTTACAGTAGTGTCGGAAAATTATTGATTATTGTTTTCAGGGTTACTAACCACTATTGTTCTAAATTTACTTATGAATAAACAGAAAGAGACTGCCAAAGTAGTAGATTTCGATTCAGCTCAGGAAAAACGTTTTGAGAAAGAGTGGAAAATGGAACTAAATGAATGGTTAGAATCCATTGATGCTATTAAAGAAAATTATGGTAATCGACAAGTTAGGGAGCTTTTAAAATCACTCCAAAATCATGCTCTAAATAAGGGCATGTCACTGGGTGGAGCAACACTTAATACCCCGTATCGCAATACCATTCCACTCTCCGAACAACCAAGTTATCCAGGGGATATTGAAATGGAGCAAAGAATCGAAGACATTATCCGATGGAACGCCATGGCCATGGTTTTACAGGCATATGATAGCGGTTCGGGAGTAGGTGGGCATATTGCCACTTATGCATCCTCGGCTACAATGATGGAAGTTGCATTGAATCATTTTATTCAATCAAGATCTGATGAATATCAAGGAGATATGTTCAATATTCAGGCTCACGCATCTCCGGGTATTTATGCCAGAGCGTTTTTGGAAGATCGCTTGAGCATCCAAGAGTTGGAAAACTTTAGAAGGGAGTTAAATCCTGCAGGAGGCTTGCCTTCTTACAACCATCCTAGGAGAAAACCGGAACTGTGGCCAAGTCCTGGTGCTTCCATGGGTCTTAATGGTGTGTCTTCTATCTATTACGCCCGTTTTGCTAAATATTTAGAGAATAGAGGGTTAACTTCAAAGAAAATAGGAAAAATCTGGGCATTTCTTGGAGATGGAGAAATGGATGAACCCGAGACTATAGGGACCATCAACATTGCTGTGAGAGAAAAATTGGACAATCTAATTTTTGTCGTCAATTGTAATTTACAACGTCTGGATGGTCCGGTCAGAGGGAATGGGAAAATTATTCAGGAACTAGAAGCAGTTTTTAGAGGCGCTCAGTGGAATGTCATAAAAGTCATCTGGGGATCAGAATGGGATCCTCTTTTTGCCATCGATCATAATGATGTCATGCAAAAAAGAATGGATGAGGTGGTTGATGGTGAGTATCAGAATTACTCAGTCTCATCGGGTGCCGAGCAACGAGCACACTGGGTTAACGGGGATCCAGAATTAGAAACCATTATGACCAGTCTCAACGATGTGGAATTGAAAGATATAAAACGCGGCGGTTTCGATCATAAAAAACTCTACGCTGCCTTCGATAAAGCCATTAATTCAGAGGGGAAACCTACAGTTATACTGATTAAAACCCTTAAAGGTTATGGTTTGGGAGAAGGCTCTGAAGGCAGGAACATTGCTCACCAGAAAAAACAAATGAGTGATGAAGAGAGGATGGAGATAGCTGCAAGATTGAATATCCCACTCTCAGAGCAAGAGATCAAAGAAGTAAATTTTTTTGTTCCTGATCCTAAATCAGATGAAATTAAATATCTAAAAGAAAGAAGAGTAGCACTTGGAGGGTATCAGCCTATCAGGTTTAACGAGTGCAAAAAAATTAAAACTCCTGACATTGAATTGTTTCAAGATTTTCTTGATGGAGTGGATCGTTCTATTTCTACCACAATGGTCTTGGTAAGAATGATGTCAAAACTTCTTAGAGACAAGGAGGTTGGAGAATATATTGTTCCAATAATCCCGGATGAAGCTCGGACCTTTGGTATGGATGGACTCTTTCCTCAAGCCGGTATTTACTCACCAGAAGGGCAGCAGTACCATCCCGTCGATGAAGGTACAATTGCTCCATACAAGGAAGCCAAAGATGGGCAAATACTGCAAGAGGGAATTTGTGAAGCCGGTGCTATGGCCTCTTTCATGGCAGCAGGAACGGCTTATTCCCACTTCGAATTGCCAATGATACCGTTCTATATTTTTTATTCAATTTTTGGGTTCCAGCGTGTTGGAGATATGATCTGGGCATGCGGTGATGCCATGACCCGGGGTTTTTTAGTTGGAGGTACAGCCGGCAGAACTACTCTTAATGGTGAAGGTACCCAACATCAAGATGGTCACTCACATGTATTGGCTTCAATAGTTCCTAATTTAATGACTTACGATCCGGCATTCGCTTACGAGCTTGCCGTTATTGTTAGAGAAGGAATATACCGTATGTATGAAAAACAGGAAGATATTTTTTATTATGTAACGGTTTACAATGAGAATTACACTCATCCTGCAATGCCCAAGGGAACTCAAGAAGGAATTTTAAAAGGCATTTATCGGTTGAATCAAGGCTCTGAAAAACTAATGAAAAAGTACAAAGGAAAACCCATACATTTGTTGGGTAGTGGAAGCATCATGCAACAGGTTTTAAGTGCACAAAAAACACTAGAAGAGAAGGGGATACCTGTGAATGTATGGAGCGTTACCAGTTATAATTTGTTGCATAAAGATTTTATTGAGTCCAAGAAATCCAGCCAAGAACCCTATCTGGCCAAAATAATGAAAAATGAGACGGGGCATTTCATAGCTGTGAGTGATTTTATGACTCTTTTACCAGATAGCTTGACTCATCTTTTCCCAGGAACTTTTACCTCTCTGGGAACCGATGGTTATGGATTGAGTGAAGCTAGAGAGGAGCTACGAGATTATTTTGGAATCAGTGCAAAATCTATCATTGACTGTGTCTTGCAACGCTTAAATTAATATATTTTTACTTCTAATCGAATGCTTGACGAATAACTGTCTCTATTATCTTCTTTCTGTTCAATGTATACAGATGGAACTTTCTAACTCCATTAGAACGTAAATCCTCAATTTGTTTAATTGCCAATTCAGCACCTAGATCGGACATACTTGATTGATCATTCAACGAGCTAAATTGATCTGAGTATTCTTTAGGGATTTCTGACCCACATTTTGTTGCAAAAGAGGAGATAGTTTTAAAATTACTAATTGGTAATATCCCTGGAGTGATTTGTCCCGTAATACCAATTTTCTGGCACTCATCTCTGTATCTATAGAAATGATCATTGTTATAAAAGAATTGAGTGAGAACTTCCCAAGCCCCAGCTTCTGTTTTCTGTTTTAAATTATCCAGATCGAATTTTCTACTTGGAGCTTCAGGATGAACTTCAGGGTAGCCCGCTGTATAAATAGTGAAATCGTGTAGTTGTTTTAAGGCAATAGTGAGATCAAGAGCAAAATGATAATGACTGGATTGATCATCCTTTGCAAGATAGCCATCTGGCTTGTCACCCCTTAAAGCTACAACAGATGTGAATCCTTTGAGCCAATATGTATTTGCAATCGATTGGATTTCTTCTTTGGTGGATCCCACACAAGTTAAATGGGGAACAATATGAAGATTCAGTTCATTCTTTAAGATGTCAATAGCCCTGTGTGTTCTATCCTGAGTGGAGCCATCAGCACCATAGGTTACGCTTACAAACCTAGGTTTGAATCCAGCGAAAAATTTGGCTTGCTCAATGAGCTGATTCAGCTTATCCGTTGTATCCGGTGGAAAAAACTCAAGGGAGATTCTACATTTTTTCATAAACGTACCTAAGTTATTTCTAGGGGTAGTATTTTTTTTCTTTTTGGAAATAATAAATATAAATGATTGGGAGGACGCCTGCAGTATTGATTATAAATAATAAGATGAACCACACCAATTGACGATTTCTGGCTGCTTTCCAAAGTGCCAAAGCTTTCCATGTAATGCTCCAAACAACTAACGGAATAATCCAATAATAGAGCAGTGGTGGTTCAAGCATTATTGTTTTTTACTTTTTCGATAATTTCTAAGCGTTATTGTACGCCAAAAACGCCTGATGATTCGAACAATTTTCTCAGTTGCATTGGGTGAATAATAGGTCATATCATTTTCATTGATGAGATCATAATTTCTAGCGTATTTGTGCTTAATCCAAGCATTTAGATCTGTTTGTTTGAAAACATTAAATAGCCAAGATTTTGGCCAGGTGTCCGATGGTTTGCTATGCAAAGCCGTGCCAAAATCAATCAGGTAGGGTTGATTACTGTCACTGACTAAAATATTATCTTTTCGTTTCAAGTCCCCATGGCTGATACCGGCTTTATGCATGCATAGAATAACCTCGAGTAAATCTTTGAAAAATTGATCTCGGTTATCTAGAGTTTGTTCGACATTTCTGAACGAATCTCCTTCAATAAATTCAAGTATCAAATCTGAATTTTCTGTCAAGCCGTAACATTTTGGAACACCTTTGATTCCTTTTAGCACTTGATAAATCTTATTTTCATGACGAATAAATTTTCGATCAATAAAACCTCTCAACCATCCAAAAGGAGAGAGCAGAGATGGATTGCTTACATTGGTTCTTTTGATGAGTAAGGTGTAATCGTCTAGATCAATACGATAAGTAGTTCCTTGATACCCACGGCTTAAGAATTTTATATTCTTGCCTTCCTCTGAAAGAAGGGCATCATTGATTGCTTTGAGTATGTCCTCCGATAGTTTAATCCAAAACTCCTTATAATCTGTTAGCTAAGACGATCAACCAGATCACAACATAAAACACGATGACCGGTTCGTAATTATTGACGAGACTTTTTTTCCAAGACCAGCCGGATAAATTAAAATCATGTGTCTTTAGTTTTGGCAATAAGGGAGGAGTTTGATTAGCCCAAGAATTCCATGTGTCTGGAAAAAGTAACTTCAATTTTCGGTCCTCGTATTCAATCGCAGGCGGGTAATAAAACCAGAAGAACAGGATTGAACAGACAATAGTCCAGGGGAGACTAGTAGCAAAGGAGACTCCCATTAATATTAAAATATTACCGGTATAGAGAGGGTGTCTGACAAACGCGTATGGACCGGTAGTAGACAGTTCTTTGTTTTTTAAGACAAACCCAGAGGCATATAAACGAACGATCAAACCCAGCAACACGATTGAGCAGCCGATAGCGAAATTGGCATACAGAGGTTGTGCAATGAGACCAAACACACTGATTAAAATTATGCCGATGCTTTGTCTGGAGAATTCATGATAACGCCATTCACGGATGGTAGATCGAATGCCTATTAATTTTTCAAGTTCATTGGTGCGATGTGACATAAATTAAGATCCACCGCTCCGCTTTTCATTAATCATTTTAACAAAATCTTGATCTATCTCAGTGACACCTTCTTTTTTTGCTTCTGCAATAATTCCTTTCAGGGCTGTTTTCACAAAGACTTTTGGAATCCCTGTTAATTGTTTGCAAGCTTCTTCTGTAAAGGTGACTTCCTCGTCGATTCTATTGGCAATATACATCACCATATCGTGTTGTGTTCCTTTGCCTTCAGGAGTTGGTAGCCAATAAGGATTGCCATGTTTGGCAAACCAAAATTGATTGGAATTTCTAAATCCATAACTGATTGGCATATTTGGGATTTTAGTTTTGTCCTCAAGATCAAGATTCTTCCGCCATCGTTCCCTTAAATAAATTTTTTGGATTTCTAGGAGAAGGTATTCGGTGTACTCAGAACCTTTGTAGAAAAAATCTTCAGGATCATCGTTTAGATTGCACTCAAAAATCTGAAAGGCATTCTTGATGACCTTTGGCCGTTCAGGATCTTCACGGTAGGATTCAGTTGGTGATTCTTCTAGTTCAAAAGGGCAATTTTCCATTTTTTCCTCTGGCTGTTGACCTGGATATCCCAAGTCAACAATATTTGGTATAAAGCGTTTGTCATATTCAACAAAGTTCATCGCACATTTTTTAAGGCGTTTCAGGTTGTTGGCAGTATTTGACTTTTTCCTTGAAATCACAATCCATTCTCTTCTATTAATTACCCCAAAAGGAAAGGACAATTGATAAGGGCCAATACTTGTTACGCCTTCTTCATTGACAGATGTGATTAGTGCAAAGGAACTACAAAAATATGCACTGGATTGATACCAGTTGTCGTGCATTGGGCTTTCCACCCATGCTTCATTTTTTTTCTTCCAAAAATTCATCTGAAAATTCTAACCATTTTATCTTGCAAATAATAATGCTAATTTATATTTTTGGTTAATAGATTATCAGAAAAAATGTTTAGATTAGTTCCATTGTTTATATTATTTTTATTGGGTATTGAAGCCTTTGCAGATCCAACTTCTGATCAACTCGGTACAGCTGATTACCTGAATGGAAGAATAGCTTTTCAACAACGTTGTAGCGCTTGCCATACTCTGGCTGAAGATAGTGCGGATTTGTTGGGACCAAATCTTTGGCATTTATTCGAGAAAGGAGTAGGAGAAAATACAGATTTTAATTATTCGGATTCTATGGGATCCTCTCATTTAATCTGGAATAGTGAATTGATGTATAAATTTTTGCAAGGGCCGCAAGCTTTATTTCCAGATACGAAGATGTTTATCCCAGAGCCTGTTCCCGAAGAATTCATAATTGACATGATAGCTTTTATGATGCTTGAAACGGATGCTCCAAATAAACCAAATATTGAAAGGATATCTATTGCTGAAGCGAGTGATAAAAGTCTACCTATTTCAGAACGTTTTCCAAGTTTTTGGAATCATTTGATGTTTAATACAACTCACTATCGTTTGGTAACCAGTAAAGAGGAGCTTGAATTTGATGCATACTTCAATACTGATGGTTCTGTTTCCACCAGCCTCAAAAGTGTAGAAGGATTTTGGCATGTGACAAATGAGGATATGTTTTGCTATGCAATCCATCGTCTTCCATTATCAATGTCAGAATTTGTTGAATGCTTTCCAATAGCTGCAATGGCTATACCACGATTTGCTAAGGAGCTTTGGCGATCAAAACCCAAAGATGGAGTGGTTCTACACGGTGGAATATTGCCAGGAAGATCAGAAGATTAAAAAAAAGATATAATGGTGACCATGGTTGCGTTTAAGGAAATTAATGATTCTCTTAGCGGCAAGGTACGAGGTAATCCTGTCGCAATTAGTTTATTTGAAAAAGAAATTCCTGAAATTTATCAAAAAAAGAAAGTTGTGCCTTGCTCGATTGTTAGACATGCAATGGACGAGGGTGAAATTGTTTCTTTTGATAAATATCACCATGATTGCACGACTGGGGTGTATACGGCTGGTGTTCATGAAGGCACTGATGAAATTAGAACAGGACAATATTTGGCAAAAAATATCCCTTCTTACACTGATTTAGGTGCAGAGCAAATAAAGACTGGAGATTATGTTTTGCCTCAGAAAACAGTAGTTGGAATCGGCGCAGCTCCTCTTGCAGATGTACCAAAAGGCATTTATGTCGATTGGATAGTGGTAGTTTGTACTCCGCATTGGGCTAATTTCATTGGAGGTGCACGAACTGTTTTAGATGGAACCCCACCCCGTGGAGCTTGTGGGTCTTCATTTTGTAGTGATCTTTTTGCTACCCCTTGGCATGATGGAAATGTTGTTATCACACCAGGCGATTTAGGTGGTCGAATGAATAATCGCTTAAAACCAGAGGAAATGTTTGTAGTTATACCTAATCAATATTTAGATAGTTTGTATAACATCATGACCTCTACCCCTGATGCAAGGGCTGTTCTTGAAGCGACTAAACCAGAGGAGTCTGAATATTGGAAAAAGAGAGAAAGAGCTAAAAAAGCCAAAGCAGAAGAAGCAAAAAATGAATCTTCTAGTAGTGATTTTGAGGCGAAAATCAGCATGAAATGGGATCAAGAAGCAAAAAAGATGATATCTATGACCCCTCCAGGAATTATCGAAATGGCCATCAATAATGTTGAAGACTTTGCAAGAGATAAAGGCGTTAAAGAAATCACTAAATCTGTGGTTATGGATCAAATGAAAAGCGTGGGTATGGACCCTAGTATGCTCAATTAAAAGAAATTCATGAAAGGTAAAACTTGTTTAATCACTGGTACAGCTAGTGGTATGGGAAGAATTGCCGCTAAAGCGCTGGCAGAAAAAGGTGCTAGGCTCATCCTAATTGATTTTGATACTGATAATGGAATCTTGGCAAAGGATGAAATAATCCGAGACACAGGAAACAATTCGATTGAATATATTGATTGTGATGTTTCCTCTTTTTCTCAACTGAGAGCTTTGTCAGATTATATTCATATAAATTATTCTCATTTGGACATTTTAATCAATAATGCAGGCATAACTGAATCGATCAGAAGAGAAAGCGAGGATGGTTTTGAAATGACTATGGCTACTAACTTTTTGGCACCTTTTTTACTCACTCATCTACTATTGGATTTATTGGAAAAGAATAAACATTCAAGAATTATAAATATCTCATCTGATGGACATAAGATGGTGAAAGACTTTGATTTTGAGTCAATGAACTTTGCAACTGGGTGGGAGAAGGTAAATCATAGTATGGGTTTCCAAGCTTATGCTCAGTCAAAGCTTTGCCTTAATGCTTTTTCATTTAGATTGTCTGAAAAACTAAAAAAGAATGGCGTTGATGTTTATGCAGTGTCACCAGGTTATTTTATCAATACCAATATTCATAGACACATGCGTGGTATGCATGGTCTTTTTGTAAACCTAATAAAACCTTTTTTGCAGTCTGCAGAGAAAGGTGCTCTGAATCATATTATGATGGCTTCAGAGAAAAGATATGAAGGTCAGACAGGGTTTTACTGGGAGCACGGTAAAATAAAAGAAGCATCTAATTATTCTAATGATCCCAAGGTCATTGAATTTGTTTGGAAGTATGCCTTTGATGCCACAGGGATTGATAACTTTTCCAAACAACACGGATAAGAATTCGTCATAGGAGAAGGATTCTTTTAATATCAGAGGTCAGTTCTTGAGGGGTTGCCGTGGGCCTAAAAGAAGCAACCAATTTGCCTTCGTCATTGGTTAAAAATATGGAAGCAGTATGATTCATAATGTAAGAATTACTGTCCTTATTCTGCTCTATTTTTTCATAATAAACACTCATTGTTGAGGTGATTTTTTTGATCTCACTTTGATCACCAGTGATGCCAATGAACCTAGGGTTAAAAAAAGCTAAATATTCACTCAGTGTCTCTGGATTGTCTCTTTCTGGATCAATGGAAATAAATATCACTTGTGGCAATTTAGATATCCTTTGGTCTTGATCCAGAAGGTCATATGTTTGGCTCAGTTTAAAAATTGTACTAGGGCAGACATCTGGGCACTGAGTGTAGCCAAAAAATATGAGAGACCACTGATTTTCTAGGTCCTTAAGTTGAAACTGCTTGTCTTGATGATTGATAAGATTGAACGAGGTTAATTCCATCGGTTTTGTAAGCATTTTTCCCGTTTCTAAATCAATGGATTTGTGAATAAAATTAGGTGCGTTTATCGCAAGACCATAGATCACAACGATGAGGAGTACAATACCCACAATAACAATATTATTTTTATTATTAATGATGAGACTCCATATTCACTTAGTCTGATTTGACTTTCATTTTTAAAACTCTTGCTAGTACTGAAATTTCTTTTGTCTTATTTTCTGATTCAAAAAAAAAATGAAGCCCAACTGCTTCCCCTTCTTTGGGTACAATTTGAGGATTCACTAGCATAATATGCCAAGACTCGGGTTTTAATTCTAGGGTTTGGTTTTCTAGCAAAGTCAAAGAGTCGAATTTTTCCATCATTGCCATAGAGTCTTTCATGGTCGTTTTATGTATTTGAGCCTCCCCAAAGCCCTCTGCAGTGATTCGTTTGAGTTCAGTCGCCGAAGAATGATTCATAATTGTGGCGTAAGCAGCCATAGTTGTTGCGTTTGTAGGCCCAGCTCTGACCCAGGCTTCTGCAACTATGATATCTCCATGAACCGGGCTAATCAGCAGCAAGCACCCGAGAAGATATGTATACTTTTTTGTGAAAATTTCCATTGTTCAAACCCTTGGCCCACAGATCACTGCAACAGGATTATATTCAGGGAAAAAGATTGAGGATAAAAACCCCCACCCATTGAACACAATGAGAATAATGAAAGGAATCATCGCCACAGCTAATATGATGAATAAATATTTCTTGTCTTGATTCATTACCATGGGTGGAATATTAAAGATATTTATTCAATTTTCAATTGAATCTCGAGGGTCTAAAATCTTCTAATAAACTACTAGGATTGCCATCGAGTAATTCTGTTTGACATAAATTTCCAACTATAGACGCCAGGGTGATGCCGCTATGCATTGCGGCCACATAAACACCTGGCATTTTTAGCAAGGGACCGACCACAGGTTTTTCATCTTTTGTCAGTGGTCTCCATCCAATTGTTATTTTTTCCATATCAAAATTACTTAGTTTTGGTATAAATTTTTTTGCGATATTTAATATTCTGTCTTGGTGTTGATTTGAATCTTCTTCATTTGGAAATTTTTCTGGTCTGTTAGTTAATCTGTCAAAATGAGACATGGGAGCTCCTTGTTGTTCTCCTATAATAACTTTGCCATCTATTTGTTGATGAATATGAACTCCAGGTGCAACAATCACTCCGTCAATAATTTTCTCCATTGGCTTGCTGGTGAGGATTATTCCAGGTCTTGAAGATTTCATGATTTTTGAATTAAGATTGCTATCTGTATCAATTCCGCATGCAAAAATAACTTGGTCTGTTGCTATCTCTCCAACTGATGTTTGAATCGCCACCAATTTTTTACCAAGATATTTGAATTTTTGAAATGTTGCCGGAAATAATATCTGTCCACCAAAGTCTCTGGTTTTTCTTAAGAATTCTCTAATCGCTGAAAGTGAGTCAATGGCTCCGTCAATCTTTGAAAAGGCAATGGAGGAATGACTACCGAAATTGACATTGGGTTCAAGATTTCTAGCTTGATCCTGATCAATCATTTTGACCAGATATTCATTAATAGGTTTTCTGTAATCATAAAGTTGGATATTTTTAATTTCTTTTTCCAACATTTGTGTTTGTTCTTCTGTGTCAAACCATTCAAATGAACCTCCCCATTTAATATCCAGATTTAGTTGATTTTGAAGATTAAGATATGAAGCCAAGCTTAATCGAGAGAGATGAAAATAACTCCATGGTTTTTTTGGATAGGATGCATTGATCCAAGAGAATGATTTGCCACTGGCATGAGCACCAGGCTCATCTTTTTCAATTAGGGTAACCTCAGCTCCCATTTTTGAAAGATGATAGGCTATAGATGATCCTATTATCCCTCCACCGACAACAACAATCCTGTTGCCCAAATCCGATGCACCCAGCCCGGAACTGTGAGCAAGTGTAAAACTGGCTAGATATTTCGTAAATAAACGTCTATTTATTTTTTGACTAATTGGGTATCTTAAGTTTTTGAAATATAAAGATTTTCTTTTTCTATTTTATCTTTATAAAGTAGTTTTTCCTTTTTTAGAGTCCTCAATATTTGCCATGTTTCAGCACTACGATCATGTTCTCTTAGTTTTTCTATTTGGTCGATTTTGTCTTTTAAATAGTTATACTCTTGAGTGATTTTTTTTTGTTTTTTAGAAATTTTCACAAATAACTTTCTGTTCCTCCTGTTTGATTTAATTTATTCCACATAAAAAATAAAATAGCTGATACTGCAATGATTGAAATCATCACTGCTGATGGGCTGCTGTATTCTTGACGAGCAGCATTATCAATTGCAGCAACAAAAAATAAAATTCCTGAAGATGCTGAAACGGTAGTTAGGCCATGAAAGAATTGTGCTCCAGTATTCAGAAGTATGTTAAAAAAGTATACGGTCATGCCAGCCAAAACTAGCTGGAAGAAAATAATCGGATCCCCAAAGATGAAATATCCAATGATAGTATTCAGTAAGCCTGTAATGATGATGGGTAGAAGATGAAACATTTGCTTAATATAAAGAATTGGAGTCGCTGCAATAACTATAACAACCAACCAGAGAGTCCAGCTGTAATTACCTATCATGGCCAGCAATATCATTGCTTGTCCAACCACGATAAAAAATGTAAATAGACCATCCAAGGTACTGGTTTGTAATGTACTCGCTGTGTCGGCAGTAAGATACCAGCGATCTACACTATTTTGGATAACTTCTAAAAGACTCCCCAAAAATAAAAAACCCACAGCATAATAAAGCAACATGGGTTGATCTATGGTTTCCTCTAAGTAAGACCAATGTTTGTTGGTTATAACAAGAATTGCAAGAGGAGGGACCAGTAAAGCATAAAAATGAAGGGGTAACACCCAAAGTGCGAGATACCAAGGCAAATTAATATATTTTTTTAGTGAACTCAGAATTATATATCCAAAAACAACACTCTCAATAAATGATACACCATAAAGATTTGTAACAAAAATTAATTATCAAGCAACAAGATCTAAATCATTTTGTTTATCATTTTCTTGGAACGGTTCTGGATCGTCATTAATAATGATCTGAAAGTTGACCCTATGCGCGTGAGATTTCCATGAAAAATCATCCAATGAGATCACCACGATAAGCAGCATGCAGAAAATGAAAAAATAGTTAGTGAGCATCTGAATTATTCTCCTTATATAACGGTGTAATTAAAATTTCCAGGGCAATAAATATATGAGGCATTCTTCAAAAAATTCAAGTGAGAAAAGTATTTATATTTCCAGTAATTCTGTTAACTTAAATTGAACGTCCTATTAAACTTATTTATGAAAAAAATACTCATTGTCGTCGGGTTATTTGCGACATTTAATATATCGTCAGATACAAAAATAGAGAATCCAATTCTGGATGAAAATCAGCCCTATCCTGTTATTGTCATTCATGGGGGAGCGGGATGGTCCAAAGGAAAAAATAAGGAAGAACAGGATGCCATTAAGATGGGCTTAAAAGAAGCGCTTGATCGCGGTTTTCATGTCCTAGAATCAGGAGGATCAAGCTTGGATGCCGTTGAAATTGCAATTTCTGCCCTTGAAGACAATCCATTATTCAATGCTGGGCGAGGCTCGGTATATACCAAAGACGAGAAACAGGAAATGGATGCTTCAATCATGAATGGTAAAGACCAAGATGCGGGTGCAGTGGCTTCTGTTTCTAGGGTAAAAAATCCAATCAAACTAGCACGATACATTATGGAGCATACTAAACACGTGCTGATGGCAGGACAAGGTGCCGAGAAAATTGCTAAGCAAGGCAAACTTGAATTGGTTGACCCAAGCTATTTTTATTCTGAAGAAAAACTGAAAAGAGTTAGAAAACAAAAAGCCAAAGAAATTGGCACAGTGGGTGCTTTAGCAATGGATAAATCTGGTAATATTACAGCCGGAACATCCACCGGAGGCATGACCAATAAATTACCAGGAAGGATTGGTGATTCACCCATTATTGGAGCAGGCACTTGGGCTCAAAACAATGTTTGTGGAGTTTCAGGTACGGGTCATGGGGAATACTTCATTCGATACAATGTGGCTCGAGAAATTTGTGCCAGGATGGAATATTTAGGTCTTTCTGTTGGTGAGTCTACCTCCCAAGTGATTGGCCAATTAACAACAATGGGAGTTAATGGTGGTGTTATTGTCTTGGATAAAAATGGTAAGATTTCAATGGAATTTAATACTGACGGTATGGCAAGGGCTTATAGAAATTCTAAAGGCGAGGAGATGGTAGCAATATATAAATGACTCTAAAATAATAATGAATTTTTAGAACAAAATAGTGCTACAGTTTTAAGAGTATCCGTAACATCAACTAGGAGAATGTCTTGAAAAAGAAGATTTGGTCAGCCATTTTAGTTATAGGTCTTACGTTAGTTTTCATTCTTTCTTCCCAGTACGAATACTATCCAGCAAATGAGTGGAAGCCAGCAGTTTTGCTCAAACCTTCAGGCGAACCAGTTTCACTGCCTATCAAGGATAAACCTGTAGTAGTAATGACCGGCTGGGGAACCCCTGAGGGCTTTAATAAAGCTTATGACGACTATCTTTTCTGGAGAACCTCTGGAGGAGAAAGAATCACTACACCAGATCAGGTATGCACTCAATGGCATACTGGGACTTTCCCATTCCAAGTTGAAATATCCAGATTACCTTTTGCCATTGGAAGAAAAGTTAAAGGATTGGAGAGACTCTGGGATAGTGTAGGCACCTATAGGATTAGTGAAGACGGTCAAAGTTATATCCCTGTTGTGGCTAATCAATTAGGCGATTTTCCCTATGCCGGAGGGGGTGCGGAAATACTTTATACAAAAGATCTCGATGGGGTTGAGATTATCGCTATGAAAGATTATGTTTCTTTTTCATCTAGAGACACTGGAGGAGTGCCCCTGATAAGGTACACACCTGATCCAAGAAATGGAATTGATTATTTGGAGGAATTTTTTCTCATCAAGAAAGCCAATGGAGTCAACGATTACTACGAAATAGATAAAGCCTATAAGGCTAGAATTGCAGGAATGATGGGTTGGGACCCCGAAGAACCCGCTCACTTCCCAGAAGATGAAAAGTTTGAAGTGCTCAGGGATCCTTTTATTAGAAATTACATCGGGGAATATTTTGATAATAAAATAAAGGTCAAAGAGGGCTATTATTCAAGTGTTCCTGGACAGACAGATCACCTGAAGGACACCATGCCTCGTATGGCAAGAAGTGGATATCGTAATATCGTACTTGCAAAACCGATAACCGATCATAATAAATATGCTAATAATTTTTGGGATCTCTACTTGTCCTATCAGTCCTTGTGTAGGGCAGGCTTCGATGTCAATGACTTTGATATCAATCAGGTCAGAATGTATGGAAGAACTCCCGAATACAATCACATCATGCACAAAAACTTACAACGTCATTTAGATCATATTGATCCTGGCAACGAGGTTGCGGTTATTTACGCTACATTTGGGTTGCCATGGCCAGGAGCAAATCCTGTTGGCCCAATGTCGAATGCTCATCCCTTCATCAAAGAAGTATTTCATGAGAATGCGTACCAAAATTTTTTAAGCTTTAAAAGATATATTGAGCAAAATGAGAAAGAACATAAGATCACATTTAACAGGACCGGTGGTATTGGCAGTTCAGATGCCAGAACCAATAATTTATTTGCATATGCATTATTTAATAGGAATCAGTTAGGTCATAAAGAAGATCCTTTGGCCTATAAAGATCTTAGGGACACTATAGAGGATGCCATCCTCAATCAAAAGAAGAAAGAAGTGATAGTTCAATTATCACATTGGGGTTATGACTACTGGGTTTTGATCATCAATATGAGAGAAGCATTGAATATACCCTTGAACACCATAGAAGAGATACGCCAGGGGGAGTATAGGATGACTTGGTGTGAGAAACACCATGGTCCAGGGGATTATGAGCAGAGACACGCAATCAATCATCAATGTCCGGAAGGGTTCACTCGCTTACAATTAATGGAGGCTTTCCAAGATTTTTCAGATGATTTGGCAATCAACTATATCAATAGAATCAGAGGTGGAATAGAGCGATTTGGGATTTTTCCTGATCTAGACATACAAATATTAGGAGAAGGAGGAGTTACAGAATTAGAGGGGGGCTCTGTTGAAATAAATCAAGGGCCATTGTCAGGAACAAGAATTTATATTCCACCGGATCCCCAACCTGGGATTCCAGAAAACTATAAATGGGAAAATAGATGGACACCATCCAATGATGGTAATAATGCTGTTCGAGCGATAAATGAATATTCTGACCTTGAAGATTATCTTGATTCAGCTAAAGATGATTTCCCTGCAGTGATTGGAACCCAAGGTAAGCGCACCCCAGATGAACCGATGCCCAAGCACACAAATGCGGTTTCACCAACAGTTTTTTTTGGGCCCCATAGAACTATATTCAATGCCCCTGTTACAATAACGTTGCCCTACGATGCAACTAAGGTCAATAACTTAGAGAGAGTAAAACCTTATGTTTTCAATGAGCTAACACAGGCATTTGAAGCACTCCCAAAGGTACTAAAGGATGTAGGATCTGTTTTGGACACAAACAATAATACGTTGAGTTTTCAGGTACAGGTTTTGGGTCAATTTGTTCTAGTTGAAGAACGTTAATCTGAATGCGATTATTTCGTAATTTTTTTTATCTCAATCGAATCGTACTAGGAATTGTTTCTCTCATAATTACAATATCACTCTTATACTCATCAGCCGAAGTTGAAGCAGGGGATGAATCATCGTTGTTACTCTATAGCCAGTTTGGTGAGTTTTGCACTATGTGTGAGGCAGTATTGCTATGCGAGAATACGAACACGAAGGATGTATATAATGCACTTCCTCAGTCCGGTCAATTTACCCTGTATCATTTGGAAACTCGTACATTTTGGTCACAGATCAGTACCATTTGGGAATTTTTTATTAAAAATTTTAATGATGATGCAGTTAAAGGACACCAAAGACCTGTAAACATTATAAAAGTTGACGAGAACAACTGGTCTTATCCACAGATCGGAGAAGCACGAATTTCAATCGATCCCAATACCATTTACATTGAAGAGAAAATGATCGATCGAGAAAGCAGTCAATGGATTGAATTGGTTACCAATAATCACATTGGGTTTTGCTATCGCCTTCCTTTGTGGGAATCGCTCGAGATCATAGAAGAGCATAATCCTTGAGGCAGACAATATGATATTAAAACGTCGCCCAGCCGCTATAACCGGTATTGTTTTTCTTCTTATCATGAGGACGTTGTTTGCTATTTTTTGGTTAGCAGCAGGAGTGAATAAAATAAACAGTGGGTGGGTGACAAGTGATGTCTTAAAAGAGGTTTTTCTCCAGCGTTTGACTGAGCTCCCGCCTGACAGTTTTGCTGTGTTTTATCTAAGCAGTTTTGCTATACCTCTTCATACATTGATTGCATGGATTGTTACTTTGGGCGAGTTGTATAGTGCTGTAGGATTATTGATTGGATTAACTACTCGATGGTCTGCTGGAGTCAGTTTGTTCATCCTGATAAATTTTGCTATCGGTGGCTATTACGATGCTTCCCTTATTCCATTTTTTATTCTAGTTGCTTTATTTGTTTACTACCCTTCTGGCCAATGGCTTGGTTTTGATAAGCCACTTCATGCAAAATACCCAAAAAGTATTTGGTTTAGATGAATCATTCATTTATTTGACTTTAGGACGCTTATCAGTGACTTAAATCTTTTGTCCGATGTGTGTCTTATTTTGTTTCTTGGCGATTTGGATTTGTTTTTGTCTTTCAGTGAAACCTTCTTTCTTTTCTTTTGAGTGGAAATCATAACAACGTGGACAACTAACCCCTTCAACATAATGTTGGCTTGTTTTATCATTCTCATCAATCGGCATACGACAGGCATGACACATATCATATTCACCTTTAATCAAGCCATGCTTGAGCGAAACTCTTTCATCAAAAACAAAACATTCTCCCTCCCATTGACTATCATTTGGGTCTATTTCTTCTAGATATTTTAGAATTCCACCTTCCAACTGTAGGACTTCATCAAAACCAATACTAAGCAAATACGATGAAGCTTTCTCACACCTGATGCCACCGGTGCAAAACATCGCAACTTTTTTTTCTTTGTTGCTAACTAACAAAGGTTTTAATTCTTTTTCTACCCACTCTGGAAATTCTCGAAACGAAGTTGTATTCAGGTTAAGAGCATTTCTAAAGGTGCCAATGGAATATTCATAGTCGTTTCTTGTGTCAATGATCAGCATCTCAGGATCCTCAATCACCTTATTCCATTCTTTAGGGGGCACCATGGCTCCTGTGATTGCTGCCGGTTTAGTTTCAGGCACACCCATGGAGACTATTTCTTTTTTGAGCTTTATTTTCATTCGATAAAATGTCTTGTTCCTTGTCATCGAATACTTTGGCGCCAAGTCCGTCAAACGATCATCCTGCCATAGAAATTCCAATACCTCTTGGATGCCCTGATCTGTCCCTGAAATAGTTCCATTAATACCTTCTGGTGCCAACAGAATAGTGCCTAAGGTTCCAGCTTTTTCACAAACGCTCTCCAATCTGAGTTTTAGATCTTTGAAATCATTCCAATCGACAAATTTATAAAAAGCAGCGACTAAAATTTTGTCTGTGCTGGGTGTTTGCTGTCTCACGCTCTGGATCAAAGCATCAATACATTCTATTAATTGCAAATTGAGCCAATTCAATGAGTCCTTGTTTGTAATCACTTTCGGGGAGTGGTTTCAGTGATTTGATGGCTTGATTCGATGCAGCTTTTGCTTTCTCAGCACTCAATGCAAGCGCACCGGAGGATTTAACCCATGCTATGATTTGATCAATGTGTTGAGCATTTTTAGATTGAATTGCTTCACTAATTATAATTTGTTCTTCTGGTTTGCAACGCTCTAGAGTATAAATCAGCGGCAAAGTTGGCTTGCCTTCTGCTAAATCATCACCAATATCTTTCCCAATAGTTTCAAAAGATGAACTGTAGTCCAAGACATCGTCAATCAATTGAAAGGCAATGCCTAAATTTCGTCCATATTCTTTCAAACTTGATTCAATCAGTTTAGATTGGTTTCCAAGAACCGCACCAATGGTTGCTCCTGCTTCGAACAACTTGCCAGTTTTTCGATAGATTACATCCAAATACTGTTTTTCAGTAGTATCGGGATTGCCGCAATTGATTAACTGTAAAACCTCTCCTTCAGCAATGGTATTGGTGGCATCTGCCATAATTTCCATGACACGCATTTGTCCAATTTGGACCATGACTTGAAAGGCTCTGGAGTACAAAAAATCTCCCACCAGTATGGTTGATTCACTGCCAAAATTTTGATGTGCCGTTTCGATACCCCGTCTGTTCATAGAATCATCGACTACATCATCATGCAACAGTGTGGCTGTGTGTATCAATTCAATCATAATGGCAGCCAAGATCCTGGTATGGTTTTTGCTGTCTACTCCACATGCTTTGGTAGCAAGTACAACCATTAAAGGTCTCAGCCGTTTGCCGCCGCTATTAATGATGTAATTTGAAATATTACTAATCAGACCAACATCAGTATCGAGTTGCAATCGGATCTCTTGATTAATTTCTTGCCAATCCGATTCAACGAGGGATCGGATTTTTTCAATAAACGATTTCTCTTGGTCAAGTTTCTCAATGCTTCGAATCATTGTTTTGTATTCCTACCTTTCCAGTAAATCAAGATGAGCCGATACTATAACAAAGCATTCAAAAATATTGAATTAGAATGCTTATGTCTATAGAATTGCCCGCAGTTCCAACAACTAACAAGGAAGAACAATGTATGCCGTTTTTAAAACAGGAGGCAAACAGTACCGAGCAGCTCAAGGTGAGAAAATTAAACTTGAGAAACTTGAGTCTAAGTCAGGAAAAAAAGTTGTCTTTGAGGAAGTATTGCTGGTGGGAGAAGGCAGCGAAATTAATGTTGGAACTCCTTATCTGGCAGATGCCACTGTGGAGGCAAAAATACTCAGCGAAGGCAAAGATAAGAAGATTGAAGTTATTAAATTCAAGCGCAGAAAGAATTACAGACGTAACTTTGGTCATCGACAATGCTATACTTTGGTCGAAATAACGGCGATCAAACTCCAGAAAAAGAAAACAACAACCGCAAAGAAAACGACTACTAAAAAGACTGCAGCAAA
>UINC01001092.1_pt1 | contig 29848 bp, 28 predicted proteins | sample 5385821 | NCBI WGS metagenome assembly UINC01 (sample SAMEA4666929, study PRJEB26691) | marine metagenome | isolation source: Pacific Ocean | place: Pacific Ocean | collected 2011-10-13 | reverse complement strand
AGGCCTCTCTCGCTGTTTCGTAGGTAGTGATAGTTACCAAGTTTTCTTCGGTCATGCAATAGTGCTCCGATCGCCTGCTTAATTTAAAAGAACGATGGAATCAGGCTTCATGATGGCAAGCTCGTCTCCGACAAACCCCGACCCAAGTACGCGCCTTTGTTTGCCTACAGCAGTTAGGAGAGGACGGATATGTAGGTGACGAGCGCTCATCCTGAGCCCGTCGAAGGGAGCGCATAAATCACGCTTCTGGTGGGCGGTGCTGTTCACTAATAGTGGGTCGACGGAGATCACCACGAGCGGAAGGTAGGTTGGCTACTCAGTGGGGCGTTGGATCAGTTCCACCGATACTTCGTCCGGGGCTACTACGAAAGCCACCATGGAGCCTGAAGGCATGGTCCAGGGCTCGCAGTTGAACTGCACGTTGTTCTTCTTCAACCGTTCCGACAATTGCATCAGATCATCGGTCTCGAACCCAAAGTGGTCCAGCCCGTAGCGGGGCTCAGTGGTCCCGGCGATCGGGTTCTCGCCCTCGGCACGACCGGAGATGGTCATCATGTGCTCGCCATTCAACTCAAGCTGGATGGACTTGGTGGTGGAAAGCGGCCGCTCCGAGGTGATGGCGGCGCCGAAATTGTCGCAATACCACTTGGCGGCTGCGTCTGGGTCTCCGCTGCGGAAATGAAGGTGATTCAAGGCGATTTTCACGGCGTTACTCCTAAGGTAAACATTGCTCAGAACCAGTCATGATTTCAGCGCTCAGCCGTGCGGTAGCCAGGCGCGAACAGTCCGGTCAGAGAACCTGATGTACCGCAGTGTACCGCACAATGCGCCGCCGGTGAAGTTACCGCGGCCCGAAGGAATTACCCCACAGAAGTGAAATCGGTTGATAAGAAGGTCTCGTCGGCTGGTTCAGACAATCACCCACCGGCCGGCAACCCAAATATTCGCCCTGGGCTGGGCCCAACGAGATAAGCGGCACGCCCAACACGGTGTTCACCCAGACCTCTGTCGACTGCACGTTCCGGTACGGCGGGAAGACCATCTGACGACTCACGCCTAAAAAAAAGGGCCCGGGTTAGTGTCGAACGAACCTTGTCCCTTTTAGGTTCGGCCGGTGGCGGTCAACTGAGAAAGTCCGACGTCCACTTGGCGTAGTCGGCCTTGCGAGTTAACTGGTCTATCTGCTCCGTGGTGGCCAGTTGGGGGCTCAGGTCGGCGGGGAGCACACCGTCGCGCAGGGCTTTGAGGGTGTCGTAAGTCGCCTTGATTGCGGCCGCAAAAGGCAGGTGCCCTTGTAACGCGACCCTCACTCCCACTGAACCCAGGTATTCCTTGTCGGCCAGCTCACCGGTGGTGCCGCCCAACAGCAGCGGGATATTCATCGCTGAGCTTACAGCTTCCACTTCAGCTTTGGTGGAGGCGCCAGCCAAGAACACGGCGTCCACACCTGCCTTTTCGTAGGCCTGGACCCGGTTGATGGTGTCGGCTAAGTCGGTGATCCGCAGCGAGCTGGTGCGGCCGGCCACCACCATGTTGGGGTCGCGGCGCGCTGCTAAAGCCGCCTTCATCTTGCCCACGCCCTCATCGATAGGCAACACCGCGTCCGGACCTCTGCCGAAGGTCCTTGGCAGAACAGTGTCCTCGATGGTCAGCGCCGCCACTCCGGCGGTCTCCAGCTCCTCCACCGTCCTCATGACGTTCAGAGCATTACCGTAGCCGTGGTCGGCATCCACCATCAGACTTAGGTCGCCGGCGCGGCAGATGCGGTGGATTTGTTGGGCGAATTCAGTAAGTGTGAGTACGATCAGATCCGGCGCTCCCAGCACGGTCCCTGACGCGATGGAACCGGCGAACATGCCGACCTCGAACCCTAGGTCCTCGGCGATGCGCGCCGAGATGGGGTCGAACACCGATCCGGGGTAAACGCACTTATCGCCGGCCAGTATGCTCCGGTATCTTTCTCTTCTCGTGGTAAAGTCCATGATGCACCCTTTCTAGTAACAGAGTTGTCGCCCGGCCCCAGCCCGCGCTACCCTCGGACAGGCGCGAACTAGAACGGCGGAAATTCGGGCCCATTCTAACATAGCACCAGCGCCCACTAAGGCCTTGGAACGAGAATGCCTGTGGCCGACGAGGTTACAATCCTAGGCGTGGACTACAGTGGCGCCACGGCCGACAAGAATACCTGGGTCACCCAGGGTATTTTTGTTGGCGGCGCCCTCACACTAGAGTCCTGCGAGCCCACACCCCGCGCCAAGTTAGCGGCACTGCTGGCGTCGGCTGCAGCAAAAGCGGTAGCCGCCATGGATTTCCCGTTCTCCGTCCCGAAAGAATTCGCCGACCGGTGGCTGCCCTACTCCGAAGCCATGCCCGAACTTTGGGAAGCGGCTGCGGCCATGGCTCTCAGTGATTTCATGGCCCTGCGGGACGGCTTCGTGGCCCAACACGGCGAACCCCTGCGTCGGGGAGACCTCTATTACCCCGAATGCTATTCATGCCTCCATAAAGCCAACCCCAACATGGTGCCCATGACCTTCCGGGGCATGCAGATGTTGAACGCGCTATGGCAGATGGGCTGCCGCGTCCCTCCCCTGCCCGAAAGCGGACACACTGGCCCTCTGCTTCTGGAGTCCATGCCTGGCGCCGCGCTCCGGGCCTTCGGCCTGCCCTTCAAGGGATACAAGAAGGGACAACACGCCGTCCGGTTGCGGCTGCGGATACTGGACGGTCTGGAAAGCCGTTCCGGAGTAGCGATTTCCAACCTGGCCCAGTTCCGTGACTACTGCATGAAGAACGACGATTGCCTGGACTCGGTGGTTGCCGCCGTCGCAGCCTGTCTCTGGTCCAAAGACCAATCCCTTTTCCGGCAGCCTCAAGATGGGCCCGGCGATGCCACCACGCGCGGCGGAGAGCCGGACCCAGATGAGAACGAGTTGGCTACAGCCCGTCTGGAAGGCTGGCTTTATGCTCCAGTATTTCTGGGTGTAGGCTCCGGAAAGCCCGGTTAGATATTGCCCAAACCCTCACCAGGCATTAAAGTGTTGGCCGAAGCTGGGCACGGCGCGGTGCCCCAAACCCTGCGTCAACAGACCCCGGCATCGCCAGAGGAGGCGGTTTCATGGGTATCTTTAGGTTGTATACCAACAGCGATGGTAAGAGTCAGATCGACGAACTAGACCTGTCGTCCCACCCGGAACTGAGATCGGCCACTGAAACCAAAAACATCTTCTTCAGGCAGTGGGCCCCCGGTCACTTCATAGACTGGCACCCCGCGCCCAGGCGGCAATACATAATCTCCCTTTCCGGCGTCGTTGACGTCGGTCTGGAAGATGGCTCCACACATAGGTTCTTGCCCGGTGACGCCCGCCTGGTGGAGGACACCACCGGCAAAGGCCACACGACTAAAGTTCCAGGGGCACCGAGCGACGAACCCAGCATCACCGCAGTCATACCGTTGGCATAACGACATATTTGTTTCCTAGGGAGAATAACCATGGGCATCTACCGAATGTACACCGGAGACGACGAACAGACCCACATCGAGGAGACCAGCTTGGCCTCACACCCCGAGTTGGCTGAAGCAGTCAAAACCACATCGATAACCTTTCGCGAGGCTGAGGCCGGACGCTTCATCGACTGGCACCCCGCCCCCCGCCGCCAGTATGTTATCTGCATATCCGGCGGGATCGAGATTGGACTGGGCGACGGCACTACCCACGTGTTCGGCCCCGGCGATGCCCGCCTGGTCGAGGACACCACCGGCCAGGGCCACACCACCAAGACCATCGGAGACGGGCCTGGCATAACCTGCACCGTCCCGTTGGCAGACTAGGAGCAAACAACGCTGACCAATGACCCCGGACGGTTACGCCCGAATATTTACGAGGAAAAAAATGCAGATAGTTCGAGTCTATTCTGGGAATGACGGCGAGTCCCATTTCGAGGATGTTACCCCCGAAGAGATGGTCAAGATCGCCGGGCGGTTGGGCGAGGGTGACATTCAACTGAACGAACGCCAGTCACCGTCATTCTCCGATTACCACACAGCGCCCCGCCGGCAGTACGTGCTGCACCTGCTGGGCACTGGAGAGTACGAGACCGCCGATGGCGAGAAACGCCAATTGAAGCCCGGAGACATCCTGGTGGCCGAGGACCTGACCGGCCACGGCCATATCGCCAGGGGACTGGGCGAAGGCACACGTTATATCTTGGCGGTACCCCTGGCCGCCAACTAGTCCTCCATCATAAAAAACACCTGCTAAGGAGCTGAATATGAAGATAGTTCGAGTATTTGCCGGAGACGATGGCGAGTCCCATTTCGAGGATGTCACCGCAAAAGAGATGGCCAACATAGTCAATCTGGTGGGTTCCGGCGACATCACCCTGGGCCTGCGCCCGTCCCCGTCATTCTCCGACTACCACAACGCCCCCCGGCTGCAATATGTGGTCAACTTGTCAGGCACGGCCGAGTTCGAGTGCGCCGACGGGACCAAGTGCCAGATGGAACCGGGAGACATACTAGTGGCCGAGGACCTGGAAGGCCATGGACACATCGCCCGCAGTCTGGGTGACACTCCCCGCGCCTCCTTGGCCATTCCACTGGCGTCAAAAACCCGCTCGTCCTGAGCCCCGGCCCATTGAGAAGGCGACCCGATTCACTGGATTCGGGTCCAGCCAGGACGACGGCTTTAGAACGCTCCCTTGAGCACGTCCGGTAGATGGAGTAAGCCTTGCGCCGCTTGCCGTTGCTCACTACCCCAAGCCAATCGACCGAAAGGAGTTGGTCCGCCATCTCCCGGGTTATCTCATTGTCGCTAAGCCGCGGATATATGGCATAGAGACCTTCCAGGACCCCCAGAATACCGTCGTTTGGCTCAGCCTACTCCCAAGCGAGCATGGGATAACTCTGCGTTCACGGCCAGATTGATGGCCCTACCCCCGCCTCACAGAGGCGGGCGGGTCCCGTTCTGGCCGCAAAGGACTCCAGAAAGGTCCCCGAACAGTCAATGCCGGTATGTCACTATCTTCGTTAGAATTACAATCGTTCAGGTAGAATGATAACCGTTCGGGACCTCAAGCCACAGGAGCGAAGGCATGCCCACCGATGCCGGCGGCCCGCTGACTCTGTCCTACTACGGCCACTGTGCTTTCCAATGGACAACGGAGGCGGGGCTGAGGGTACTTGCCGACCCTTACCGCAACATCACCGAGCGTTATTGGTTCAAGCGGCTGTTCCCCGATGTTGAGTGCGACCTTGGCCTGATCACCCATGCCCATTTCGACCATGACGCGGCAGAACGCCTGCCGGAAGGAGCCTCCTTGATCCGTATGCCGGGGGAGTTCGCCAACGTCGATATGAATATCCGGGGCGTGTTGGATCTGCACTCCGGAGCGTCGCGGCTCCGTGATTTTCCCAACGTGATGTTCCGCTTGGAGACCGGAGGCATCAGTTTTCTCCACCTGGGCGACAACCGGGCCGACTGGCCGACAGACGTGGCCCGGGCTGTCGGTGAGGTCGACGTGCTGCTGGTGACCGTTGACGACTCCAACCACCTCCTGAACCGCCAGGAGGTGGACTCTCTAGTTCAACGGCTAGAACCTAAGGTCGTGATCCCCATGCACTACCAGATACCAGGGCTTATGGCCGATGACACCGGTTTGGAACCGCCAGAGGGCTGGCTAGCCACCCAGCCCCGGGTCAAGCGGCTTGACGGTCACAGCGCCCAGTTCTCGCCCGAGACCCTTCCCTCCCAGACCGAGGTCTGGCTCTTCCAGACATCGCCCGCGTCTTTCGCCAGCGCGGCGGTGGAACCGATCTAGGCGGCTGGGATGAGACTGTTTACAAGGAATACATACTTCGGCTGGTTCGTGGTGGCCGGTTGCGTCTTGGTGTCCTTCGGGGTTGCCGGCGGCCAGTTTTCCTTCGGGTTGTTCTTAAAGCCGATGACCGAGGAGTTCGGCTGGAGCCGGGGCTCACTGTCCCTGGCCTTCGCCTTGACCTTCATGATCTCCGGGCTGCTCCGGCCGGTGGCGGGCTATCTGGCCGACCGGTACAGTTCCAAGGCCGCAGTTCTCTCCGGGGTAGCGGTCATGGGTGTCATCCTACTGTTCATCCCCTTCATCAACAACCTTGCCCAACTCTATGCTCTGTTCGCGATAATGAGCATCGGAATCACGTTGGGTACCGGCCCTATCCTGACCAAGATCGTAAGCGGCTGGTTCCACACTAGAAGGGGCCTGACGTTGGGCTTAGTCAGCGGCGCCGGCTCGCTGGGAGCGATGATCCTGGTGCCGGCAGCTTCCTTGTTCCTCGTCATGTTCGATTGGAAAGAAGCCTATTGGTTCTTGGCGCTGCTGTTGCTGCTCCTGGTTCTGCCTGTCGGATTCCTGCTGATCAGGAACCGTCCCCAAGATATGGGCTTGGAGCCGCTAGGCGCGTCGGAGGGTGAACTGCTCCGTGATTCTATTGTTGGCTCCGGTGTGGAAAAACTTTTGGGCCGGGACGCCACGTTCCGTGAAGCGCTGCGTACGCCACTATTCGTCAGGCTTACCATGGGATACTTCGTTTGAGGTTACTCCATGAGCTTCGTGAACGCTCACTTCGTCACCTACGTCCAAGACCTGGGCTACCACAAGATGGTGGCGGCGGGGGCTTTCAGCCTCATTGGGGCCTCAGCTATCATCGGGGCGTTACTGCTGGGACACCTGTCGGACCAGCACGGCCGCCGTAGGCTGCTGAGTCTGTCCTATCACCTGCGTGCGGCGGGCTTCACCTTGGTGTTGCTGTCCATGGGGATCCCCTTGTTCAGCATCCCATCCCTGGGCATCATCGCATTGCTGGTGGGAATCCTTCTGGTGGGATTCTCTTGGAACGCGGTGGTCTCCATCACCGCCGCCTACGCCTCCGACCGCTTCGGCCTCACTCAGTTGGGTACGATCTACGGCGCCATGTTCGCGGTCATGCCGCTGGGTTCGGGCCTGGGCGCGTACCTTGGGGGAGTGCTCTACGATTCCCAGGGGACCTACGCCATCGCCATCTGGAGCAATATAGCGCTCCTGTTTCTGGCTACGGGGGCCGTGTTCTCCATCAAAGAGCGGCGACTGCCAGGCGAGGCCCCGGCAGCGGCCAACTAGCGGGCTGAGGTTGTTCCCACGAAGGCCGGTACCCACTCAGCCAGTACCTCTGCCATCTAAACGGATGCCTAATCGGCGGCGTATTTCTCGCCCAGGGCCGTTTCCCAACGAAGGTAGTTCATCATGTCGGCGAAATTACGGTCTGGGCCGGAGACGACCACGTCTGTTGGGGCGCGCATCACGCCGGACAGGCCCTGTTCCACTCCCAATCCGACCTTACGCCACGCAGACATGCCGCCCTCCAGGACCGACACATTCCGGTAGCCCAGTTCTTTGAGCGTGGCTCCAGCCAAAGCTGCGTTATCGCCGTTGTTGCAGGTGACCGCGATGGACGCCTCTTTGTCGGGCGCGATGGCCGCAACTTCTAGTTCAAGGGAGCCACGGGGAACCCACCGGGCGCCCGGCACGTGGCCGCTGGAAAAGTCGGTGCTGGTCTCGACGAATATGATGGACGCCGGTTTGTCCACCTCCATCTCATGAGGCGAAACCAGCTTTACCTGGGCGCGGGCTTCTTTTAATCCGATGGGCACGGCGTCACCGGAGCCGGTTTCCAACTGGAGGCCACTGTCGGCCCAGGCAGCAGAGCCGCCGTCTACCGCGTAGACCTCCTCGAAACCGAACTGGCGGTACCACGAGGCGATGAGCGTGGCCCGGGCCTTACCGTCACAGCAGAAGACCACCGGACAATTCTTCACCACTAGAACATCGTCCGACCGCTGGACCACCTGTCCACCGGGGAACCAGCGGAAGCCAGGTATATGGCCGGCTGAATATTCTTCGGTGGTGCGCACGTCGACGAAATAGCATGTCTTTTCCTCGCGCTGATCCAGCATCGACTGCACCGCCGCAACATCAAGGTAGCGCACGCCGTCCTCATCAGCTAACCGGGCGGCATAGGCTTCGGCGGCGGCCAGGCCCTCGGGCGAAAGTTCCGGCAACTCCAGGCGGTCGCCGCCTGTCTCCAGGTCGTAGCCGGCCAGCAACCACCCCGACGTGCCGTTCTTCAAGCCAAAGATATTGGTCAGACCCATCCGTTGCAGCACCCGAGTGCCGATGACGCTGCGGGTGCGGCCGGCGCAGTTGACGATGATCGTTGTGTCCTCGTCCAGGTCTTTCGTAATGTCAGTTATGCGCAATGCCAGTTCTCCGCCGGGTACGCTGCGCCCACCGGGGATGCAGAAACGCTGGTACTCTTCGGGCGTGCGGGTGTCCAGGATCACCAGTTTGTCGCCCTGTTCGATGCGTTCGTGGAGCTCGGTGGCCTCAATCTCCGGGACGTGGTGCTCGACCTCCATCCTTTCACCGAAGTCCTTGCTGATCACGTTGCTGCCCCACTCGGTGGGATAGCCCTCGGTGGACCACTGGTTGACTCCCCGGTCCAGGACCCAAACATTGTTGAACCCCATTCGATTCAGGGTAGCGGCGGCCAGAGTCGCCCGGCGTCCGTCATCATCGCACACGATTATCTTTTCACCCTTTACCGGCACTGAGACACCTATGCGGAATTCCAGTTCTTTGCGGAGTATTAGGCTTGAATCGGCGATGTGGGAGCTGTTGTATTCGCCAGCCTCCCGGACATCGATCAAGGCAAATTTGCACTTGCCCTTTAGTAGCTCATTCATGTCATGGGCGGAAATAATATTGGCCATGGCAACCTTCCTTGGCTTTTCAATTTTATCTTCTGTAGACCGCTCGGCCGGGGGCGGTCGGAATATTGCCGCCAGGTTTCTAGTTAGAAAGTTTCGGCTTTTCGCAACTCGTCGGCGTCCACCGTGTACTCGTCCTCGTTTCGGCCTTGGATGGCGGCCAGGACTCTTTCTGCAGACAGGGGCAGCGTCTTGATGCGGACTCCCACCGCGTCGTAGATGGCGTTGGCGATGGCTGCCGGTGGGCCGAATCCTGGCGACTCGGCGACGGCCCTCGCTCCGAACGGCCCGTCGGCGCTAGGGACTTCCACCAAGATATTCTCGATCTCGGGCATGTCCACCGACAAGGGCATCAGATAGGTGGCGAGGGACGGATTCCTGACCTCACCTGTTTCTTGGTCGATCAGTATCTCCTCGCTAAGCGCCCGGCCAATGCCCTGCACCGCGCCTCCCTCTAACTGGCCTTCCACTCCCATGGGGTTGATGGCTTTGCCGATGTCTTGGGCCTGCACGAACCGGGTAACCCGCACCTGTCCGGTCTCCCGGTCGACGATCACTTCCGCGCCCTGGGCGTTGAACACCGGAGCGTAGGGCAGACTAGACAGAGAAGCGGTGCCGATTATGGGCCCGCCCCGGGAGGTCAGGCTCATGCGGGCCAACTGTCCCAGTTCCATAGACTGGGGCGGGTTGTCTTGCACGTAGACCGCTCCGCCGGAACACTCCAGCGCGTCGGCGGGGACCCCCAACCGGTCGGCAGCCAGATCGAGCAGCTTTATCTTGGCATCTTCGGCGGCGTTCTGTACTGCCCGACCTTGGCTGTAGACGATACGGCTGCCGCCGCTGGGCCCAGTGAAGGGAGCCATGTCGGTGTTCCGCGCGGCCACCACCACCTGGTCCAAGCGCAGGCCCAATTCTTCGGCGGCGATCTGGGCCAACGATGTGTCGCTCCCGGAGATGTCCACCGAGCCGGTAAGCAGGCTGATCGTCCCGTCTTCGTTAACGCTGATGCTCGCGGTGGACGGCCCGCTGCCGCTGCGCCATTCGCCCACGGATATGCCCACACCCCGGCCTTCTTCAAGTTTTTTGGGCAGACCCATCTTTTCCTTCAGGGCCTCCAGGGTCTCCATCAGGCCGTTCTCGGGGATGGCCGAACCATTGACCGCGGTCTCTCCTTCGCTGAGAGCATTTTTGATCCGGAATTCCATGGGGTCCATGTCCAGTTTGTGGGCGATGACGTCGGTGTGAGACTCGGTGGCAAAGGTCATGTCGGCCACGCCCGACGCCCGGTAGGAGCCCACATAGATCTTGTTGGTGTAGACGCCGTAAGAGCGCAGCTTGAAATTTGGGATGCTATAGGCGCCCAATCCGTGGCCCACTCCGGCGTTGGGGCCGGCGCCTAGGTAAGCGCCCACATCAAAGATGCTCCGGGCCTCGCGGGCCAGAATTTTCCCCCCCTTCGTGACGCCAGTTTTCAGATATATGTTTGTCTCAAGACGAGGCCCGTTCAAGGTGAAGGCTTCTTCGCGGGTATTGACCAGTTTGACCGGTCTACCGGTCTTGATGGCCAGCAATGCCGGGAACGCCTCAAGGGCAAGGCGCAGTTTGGCACCGAACCCGCCGCCCATCTCCATGGCCGTGACCTTGATGTTGCCGATGGGCATGTCTAGCACCGAGGCGAGCTGGGCCCGAACCTGGTACGGACCCTGGGTGGAGGCGTAAATGTCTAAACGGCCGTTGGCTTCCACGTCGGCAACGCAGGCCATTGGCTCCAAAAACCCCTGGCTGATCGGTTGGGTGTGGTACGTTTCTTCAACGATGACGTCGGAGTCTTTGAAACCTTGCTCCACGTCGCCCCGGTCGGCATCCAACATGGTGCAATTGTTGCCGCCCAGAGCAAAACCGAAGCCCTCAAAATCTCCTAGGTTCGGGTGGACGTCCACGGAACGGCCTGATATGGCCTCCAAAGGATCGACCACATTTTGAATGTCTTGGTACTCGACCTTGATCAACCCCACGGCATCCAGGGCCGTCATCTCATCGTCGGCAGCCACCGCGGCAACCGGTTCGCCGATGTAGAAGACCTCGTCACGGGCCATGACCCGGCGGTCTTTCATTGCGCCCGAGCCGAACCACGCGTCGGGGTAGTCCTTGCCTGTGATGATGCAACGCACTCCGGGCAGAGCCTCGGCCACCGAAGTATCAATGATCTTGATACGGGCGTGGCTGTGAGTGCTGGTCAACAGTTTGCACATGAGCATACCGGGCAGGTAGACGTCTCCGGCGTAGGTGGCCTTGCCGGTCACCTTTTCCAGGGCGTCTACTCGGATGTGGCTTTTGCCTATGGTTTGAAAATCGGCCATCTTGTTACTCCGTCCCTTGGCCGGTGGACTTAACGGCCGCCATCACCGATTCTATGACTTTGGAGTAGCCGGTGCAGCGGCAGAGGTTGCCACCCAGGGCGTGTTTGATGTTCTCCTCGGTGGGCTCTTCACTGCTCTCCAGGAACCCCACCGCGGACAGGATGATTCCCGGAGTACAGTAGCCACATTGGAGGCCGCCGTGTTCGACGAAGGCCTGTTGAACGGGGTGAAGTTCCGGCCCGTTGGCCAATCCCTCGATGGTGGTCACTTCGTCGTCGTGGGCGCCGTGGGCCAGCACCAGGCAGGAGCAGACCGGCTTGCCGTTGAGCAGGACCGTGCAGGCCCCGCAGTCTCCCTCGTCGCACCCCTTCTTGGTGCCGGTCAGGTGCAGCTCGTCGCGCAGGGTGTCCAGCAAGGAGTAATAAGGTTCAACTAGGGCCTGCCGGAGTTCGCCGTTGACTGTGATCTGCAGCTGTCTTTTCATAGTTATTCTCGGTGTCTGTCATCTTAAAATGCGACCTGTACCGTGAGCCTCCGTTGTTCTTCAAAAGTCATGGGCCCTCGGGCGGCCGAGTTCAAGGCTTGCTCCAGAGTGCGGCGGGTTAGCACAGCGACAATCTCTTTGCGATGTTCCGCCGAGCCTCGGATATCGTCGATGGGCCGCACCCCGTTTCGGGCGGACTCGGCGGCGGCCCGTATCAGATCATGGCTGATAATTTGCCCCCGGAGAATATCCTCGGCGGAGTAGGCCCGGGCTGGGGTTGGTGCTACGGCGCCAAGGGCGATACGTACCTCAGAGCATGGGCCTCTTCGTCCGTCCAGTGAGACCAAGGAAGCCACGCCGACGGTAGCGATATCCATCGCGCCTCGGGGGCTGTGCTTGATGTAGTGGCTGCCGGTGTTGCGGGCGGGCGGTGGAACTCTGATCTCCGTCAACAGTTCGTCGGCTTGCAGCACGGTCTGGCCGGGACCAATGAGGAACTCGTCCAGCGCGACCCAGCGGTCGCCGTCTGGGCCGACGATGCGGCACTCCGCTCCGAAAACCAGCAGCGCCGGGATTGTGTCTCCCGAGGGGGATGCATTACAAACGTTCCCGCCAACCGTGGCCAAGTTGCGCACCTGGACTCCGGCGAAAGACGCCGCGGCCGCGGCCAGGGCAGGGTAGCGTCGCCGCACAGCCGGGTGTTGTTCCAAGGAACGAACGCTAACTAATGATCCGATTCGCAGGCCATTCCGGGAGCTGTAGGTGATCCGGCCCAACCCGGCAACCCGCTGTATATTGATCACGTGGTCGGGATTCCAAACGCCTTGACGCCAACGCACCAGGAAATCGGTGCTGCCGGCCACGATGCGGGCGTTTTCGCCGTAACGCTGCAACATGGATATGGTCTGCCGCACCGTCCTAGTTTCCAGATATTCAAATCGCCTCATGCTCAGTTCTCTTTTCTGAAGGTTATGCCATTTTGGGGGAGTGTAGTCACGAGGGTTATACCTGTCAACGACTGCGGCGGCAAAGCGGCGTTTTGTACAGGCGAGTTTGGTGGGTTTGATAGAATGGTCGCCGACACGTGTGATTTGATAACCCTTCAGGACTAACGATCAATTATGGACGACTATTCGGTTGCAGTGGACGTGGGTGGTACGTTCACCGACATCGTACTCTGCAACCTGGCTACCAACGAGCAACAGGTCCACAAGACCCCTTCCACGCCCAGCGACCCCGGCATCGGGTTCCTGACCGGACTCATGGAGGTGTTGGCCGCCAATTCGGTAGAGGCGTTCCAGGTCAAGCACGTCTTTCACGGCACGACCATCGCCACTAACGCCATCCTGGAGAACAAGGGGTCGCCGGTGGGCCTGGTGGTGCCTGAGGGTTTCAAGTTCGTGCTGGAGATCGGCCGCCATGGAACGCCACGGCTGGTGAATCCCCAGTCATGGGTAAAGCCGGAACGGCCAGTGCGCCCCAGGGACATCATCGAGGTGCCGGAGAGGGTCGGATTCAGAGGAGAGGTGCTGATTCCGCTGGACGAAGACGCAGTCCGGGCCGCCGCCCGCAAGTTCAAGGCCGACGAGATCACATCCATCGCCGTGTCGTTTTTGCACTCCTACTCCAACCCCAACAACGAGAACAGGGCCAAGGAACTGATCCTCGAGGAATTCCCCAACGCCCAGGTCTCCATTTCTTCAGAGGTGTTGGCTGTTTTTAGGGAATATGAGCGAACCATGACCACGGTGTTGAACGCCTACGTCATGCCCAGTGTCAGCAACTACATCGGCGGCTTGGAGTCTTCCCTGCGCTCCAATGCCGTCGACTCGTCTTTCTCCATCATGAAATCCAATGGCGGCATGATCGGCGCCGACACCGCCGTCCGACAGCCGGTGCACACCGCTCTTTCCGGCCCAGCTGCCGGGGTGATGGCCACGCTGCAGATCGCCGGAAGCACGGGCGTTTCTAATTCCATCTCGTTCGACATGGGCGGTACCAGTACCGACGTTTCGCTGCTGCGGGAAGGACACCCCACCACCAACCTGGCCGGGCAGCTGGGCAACTGGCCCATCCAACTCCCCATGCTGGACATCGCCACTATTGGCTGCGGAGGGGGCAGCATCGCCAACGTCTCGCCCTACGGTAATCTGACAGTGGGCCCCGGCAGCGCCGGCTCGGTGCCAGGTCCCGTCTGTTACGCCAAGGGCGGCACGGCCCCAACGGTCACCGACGCCAACCTGGTGTTGGGCCGAATCAACACCCAGATCGCCGGCGGGAGCCTACCCCTAGACGCCGACGCTGCCGCCGAGTCCATCCAGGAAAAGATTGCAGCGCCGCTGAATTTGGAACTTCACACCGCCGCCAACGGCATCCTGAGCATCGCCAACAACACCATGGTCGGGGCAATCCGCAACGTTAGCGTCGAGCGCGGCCACGACCCCCGCGAGTTCGCCCTCGTAGCCTACGGCGGGGCGGGGCCAATGCATGGCATCGAGGTTGCCAAGCTGCTGGGCATCAACAAGGTGATCGCACCCCTGCACCCCGGCATCGCCTCGGCCTACGGGCTGCTGGTGGCCGAGTTGAAAAACGACTACGCGCGCACATCGCTACAGACCCCACCGGACTACGACACCGACGGCATGGAACGAGTTTACGCCGAAATGGAGTCCGAGGGCCGGGCCTGGCTCACTGAAGAGGGTGTTCCGCAAGACTTACACGCCTTCTCCCGCTGGGCCGACCTTCGCTACACCCATCAGGGCTCGGAGGTCACGGTGGGCTTCGGGACGGAACAGGGATCCGCCCAAATCCTGGACAGCGTGATCCGGGAATTCCACACCCGCCACAAGCAACTGTACGGTTTTGTCCTGGACCAGCCTGTGGAGATCGTCACACTGCGAGTGGCCGCTTCGGGAGACGTGGGCTTGGTGGACATGCCTCAGCGTCCCAGTGGCCTGGACTCTCCTAAAAAAGCAATCGCCAGCAAGAGACAGGTGTTTTTCGAAGAGGCGGGCGGCTTCGTCCAAGCCAACGTATTCCATTTCGATCGGCTGGCCCCCGGTTCCAACATCGACGGTCCTGCCATCCTGGAGGGCATGGACTCCACCGTCCTGATCAATCCAGGCTGGACCGGGCATATAGACGAATACGGCAATTGCATCATGGAGCCTAGTAAATGAAAGGAACCAACCAGAACCACGTCGTTGACCCAATTACCCGGCAACTGGTACGTGGTTCGCTACGGGCGGCCAGAATGGAGTGCGAACTACTCATTGAGCGCACCGCGATGTCGGCGTTCATCCGCGAAAAGAAGGACTATCAGGTCAATTTCCTGGACCGGAACGGCCATGAACTCTACGGCGACAACATGGGCAGCGACATGGTGCAATGCGTGTGGGAGACCTATCCACTGGAGACCATGGCCCCCGGCGACCTATACTGGTATAACGACCCCTATCTCTCAAAGGGCAGCGTCAGCCACACGCCTGACATGACTTTTCTGGCACCCGTGTTCTTCGAGGGTGAGGTCGTGGCCTACTGCCATTCGTTCGCCCATTTCTGGGACTTGGGCGGCTCGCGGCCCGGCAGCATCGGTCCGGCGAACACCGAGATTTTTCACGACGGGACCCTGGTCCCTCCCATCAAGATAGTCGACCAAGGCAAGTTGAACGACGAGGCCTACCGGATAATCCTTCGGAACTCGCGGTACCCGGACCTGCTTGAAGGCGACACCCGGGCGTTGATGGCCGCCGCCAATCGGGCCCAAGAGCGCCTGCTGGAAATGTTCGGCCGCTTCGGAAAGGAAACCACGCTGGCCGCCCTAGATTCGGACCAGTCCGACACGGCAGCGATGGTGCGTGCGAAATCTCTCGAAATCATACCGCAAGGAAGTTTCGGCGTCCGGGACTACATGGACCATGCCGGTGTCAGCGATCGCTGGTACTCCTACCACGTCAAACTCAGCCGGGAAGGAAATGAGATCACCCTGGACGCCACCGAGAGCGACGACCAAGCCGACGGCTCGATAAATTTCCTGGCCAGCGACGGCGCCTTGGCGGCCTACTTCGGCCAGCATTTCCACCAACACGACACCTCGCTGCTGCCCAACCACGGCCTCCTGGCGGCAATCGACAATGTGCATCTTCGCCAAGGCAGCATCCTGCAGCCAGACTGGCCGGCGGCACTGGGGTGCCGGGCCCACACCTTCACCAAGCTCAAGAGCTCGGTCAGGGCTTTGCTGGCCGAGGCCACTGGAGGCCAGGTGATGGCCGGCTCGGCAGTCTATGTCATCGCCTATTGGCGGATGAGAGAATCGGGCGGCGACTGGCTGCTCTGCACTGATGGGATAGCGGTGGGGCACGGGGCAAGGCCCTTCGCCGACGGTCTGGACGCCATCTACAGCCGCCACAACGAGAACTACCCCGGCGAGTTCATGGAGATGGAGTACCCGCTACGCATGGAGCGTTATGCCATCGCACAGGACTCGGGCGGGCCCGGCAAGTACCGGGGCGGCTGCGGCATCATTCGCGACGTGCGCATCCTGGCCGACGAGGGCACCTTTGGACTGCGGGTGGAGAACAACATCTTCCCCACCTGGGGCGTGGCCGGCGGCATGGGCGGTGGCACATCAAAGGTAGTCATCAACCCCGGAACCCCTCAAGAAAAAGAGATCCGGGCCTTCTCCGATGACAACCTCTGGAAGAAGGGCGACTTGGTCCGCGTCTACACCGCGGGAGGCGGCGGCTGGGGTGACCCGCTCGAACGGGAAACGGACCAGGTGATGGACGACGTCCTAGACGGATTCGTAGGCTTAGAAGCCGCCCAGAACTCCTACGGAGTGGTCATGGACCCTCAGACTTTGGTCATCGACCAACACGCCACAACCGCCAAGAGAAAAGACCTCCAAAACTCAAGGGGGGCAACGAAACTGTTCCACCGCTTCAACTACTTCGACACGGCCGAAGAAGAGTTGGAGTGGGTGGAGAAGAACATTCCGAGATAGGGACTGGCCGAAACTACGACCCGGCTACCCGACGAGCTTGGCCCTTCCGGTAGGGCTTTCGCAGTTTTCGTTTCAGCACCTTGCCCGAAGCATTGCGGGGCACCAGCCCCTATGCGCATCCGAGGCTCTTGGTGTTCAAGGCGATACCAGTAGCCGCACCCTTTGACAATCGAATAAGGCTAGCCAACAATAAAAAAGACCGCCGGAAATTCCGGAGGTCTTTTGCTTGGGTATCTTCTTTGTTCTCTAGAGGGTATTCCTAGGCGTACTCAGAGCACATTACATCGCCTTTTAGTTCAGGGTTTTCACTCGTAAAGCACGGCTCTCAAGGGAGTTCTCGTGCATATTCGATGCTGTTTTTGGAGAGGATAGCGACCTGATCACCTTTCTTGGTCCCGGAACTGGCAAAGGCGTTGGCCAGGCGATTGATTTGTTTGTTGTCTTCGCTGTAGGTGACCGTACGCCGGTCCATAAGGGCGAACTCCGAGTCCGGGCGCTCACGGACGTGGTAGTCGAAGAAATCGTGAAGACGCATGGCTCTCCATCGATATGTTTGGGTTGCGGGATTCTAACAAAATAAGCGGAGAACAAGGGTTAGTCCGAGGGGGGAATGGATGAGAAGATGGTGGGCCTGGATGGACTTGAACCAACGACCTCGGTCTTATCAGGACCGCGCTCTAGCCACCTGAGCTACAGGCCCACATAGTGGGGAGTGGCCAACAACCACGTTTGGATTATACCGACTGGTCGTGGCACGGGCAAGGTGGAGGAGTTGATCCTCGCCCCAACGGTCACCCTATTCCCAAGACATCCGCATCACCGTCACCCTCCAGATCTGATTCCTGCGGCGTCTAAATATTTCTCCTAGTGCTGCCACGTCGGCGGTGGGTTCCCGATTTAGAGGCAGTTTTCAAAGATCTTCGCCGTCGAGATGCATGCGCATTTTGGTTCTGCCCATTCCGGGACAGAAAGTCCTCGGGTGTCCAACCTTCGGGAAATTGAAGCGTCCGCACCGGGTAATTTATAACGATGCCCTCTTCTTGAAACCGCTTGTGGAGCAATTTCATCATGTCCGACTGAACGACAAAACTGCCCAAGCGGTCCGTTGCCTGGACAAATAGCCAGAAATTAACGTTGGAGTCACCGAAATTGTCGAAGGCGAAGTACTTGCCGTACTCTTTGATCGCCATGGGGTGAGAATCAACGATCGTGTCCATCACCTCAAGGCAGATCTCCTCAACGCGGTAGAGGTCGCTGTCATAGCTGGTACCACACTCGAAATACACGTTGACCGCTTTGGTAGGCTGCTGAAAGTTGGTGATGATGGTTTCGGCGAACTTAGAGTTGGGCACCACCACCAGGTTGTTGTGCCAATCGCGAATCCGAGTGCTGCGCCAGCTCACTTCCACAACGTACCCTTGAAGCCCGTTCTCCAATTGGATGTAGTCCCCGGTGGCGATGACACCCTCAGTCATCACATAAGTACCGGCAAACAGGTTGGCGAGTGTGGGCTGAATGGCGAGGGCAACTGCAAGTCCACCCAAGCCCAGCCCGGCTATGAGTGGGCTGATATTGATGCCCAGAACATCCATCATCAGCAGTCCGCCGATGGCGTAGATAATCACGCCGCCGGCCCGTCTAATGAGGGGCAGCAAACGTAGGTCCACCACACGGCTGGCGCTGGTAGCCAAAGAGGCCAAGTACCAGTCGATGGCGCTAGAGAGGAGGCCGACCACCGCGGTAATTGCAATCATCACCCCAAGGGCTTGGCCAACAGTGTCAACCTGGCTCCGCTGGGACTCTGTTAGGTCTAGAGGGACCGTGAATGCAAGGTAGACCCCTAGAACCACGAAGCCTAACGTCGTTGGCCAACGGACCGACTTTACCAACCGGGAGTCCAGATCGGTGGGCGTCCAACGAGTGAACCGGACGACAAGTGGGAAGATCAGCTTATGGAACACGAACGCCGCCACGATGCCGATCAAAGCAATGGCTCCCGCAGTGGCCGGGTCCAACCACTCTGGGTCGCCCAGTCCGAAGCGGGCTAGTAACGGCTCAACCAAGACGAATCCCATCAAAAGGGGCTACTCCCAGCAAAGAAGATGGCCGTAAGACCGAGGCGAAAAACCCCGATTTCCAGCGTGGAAATTATAACATTCAGGAGTGTGATTTAGGCGCTTAATCAGACATTGTCCTTCGTTTATCTACTAGTGGTACTCCAATTCACATGCCGTTATACCTCCCTTCGATTCGGCCACGTATAGACTAAATAATCAGAGTCCGGTACTGACGGGAATAAACCTATGCCCGTACTAAACCGCGAAGACGCAGCAGATGTGGAAGATCAGATCACTTGGATTTTCTCAGCATCAGACGACCAAAGACCTGATCGACTGAGGCGGTTATTCGGCGAAAGATTAGATTTCTCTTCAGCTTAGCCAAGGATCGCAAAGGGCCAAGGCGTATCTATGTTGGTACTATGATTACGCCGAACCAGGTTCCGCAGTAGTCGGCTCTTCTAATTTCACTCTAGCTGAATTCAGCGGCACACCGAGTTACAAGGGCCTTCAAATTCAAGGCCAAAATTTAATCCAGCGAATTGAAGGCCTTAGACAAATTTCCCGGCTAAATCCCACTGAGTAACAAGGTACGCAAGAGGAACAACAGTCTCGGTTGATAAGGATTGTTTGCTCGGATGGTTTAGTGGACTAGATTATCCGCCTTCACCGTTCTTCAATCGTCTTAGCAGTAGCGGGAGCAGTTCGCCGGAAGGCCCGTTGAGCGTGATATCGCACGCGGGGGTAAGTGCGGTCTCCCCAGGGTTTATCTCAATGAGCTTGGCGCCAAGTTCTTTGGCCACCAGCGGCAACCGCGCCGCTGGGTTGACTGTGCCCGAGGTCCCAACCAGTAGCATGCAATCGCAAGTCTCGGCCTCTTCACGGCTGGCCAGCAGCACATCCTCGGGGATCGGTTCGCCAAACATGACCGTATCCATCTTGATCACGCCGCCGCATTCGGTGCATCTTGGCGGCAGGCTGTCGAAATGGTAGCCATCCCGGGGTTGGCGCACCCCACAGTCGACGCACCGGAGCCAGGTGCGGTTGCCGTGGATCTCCAATAACGACCGGCTGCCTGCCTCCCCGTGCAGGTTATCCACGTTCTGCGTGACCACGCATTTCAGCAGCCCCAGTTCTTCCATCTCGACCAAGGCGTGGTGTCCCGGGTTAGGCTTAGCTTGGTCGACGGCAACTTTTAGTTCGTAAGTTGGGTCACCGGGGCGGTCCTCATTGCGGAATCGGTCCTCCCACCACTGCCCGGGGTCTCGGATGAACTCCCGGTAGGAGAGATTAGTCGGCTCACCGTGCTTGGTCCAGAGTCCGCCGGGGCCGCGGAAGGGCGGGATGCCACTCTCGACAGATAGGCCGGCCCCGGCCAACGCCACAACATGCTTGGAGCGCAGGATCACAGAGGCAGCATCGTCGAGGCAAGCGGAAAGTTGGGCGGTAAGCTCTAACATAGTTACCTGAATATTCTAATCAGGCTAGAGCATTCTGAGAAGGGCCGGCGCTTACGGTGAAGCGGGGAAAGCGTCGTGTCCGATCAGGGGGACGAACCGGCAGGGGCCCAGCATCCGAAGAGAGATGCCCTCACCCGTGCGCAGGGCGCAGACCAATTCTTGCTGGTCGCGACTGCCCACAGGCACGACTAATCGACCGCCGAGTGCCAGTTGGCTGAGCAGCGTCGGCGACAAGGTCGGCGCGGCGGCAGAGACTACTATGGCGTCATAGGGGCCTAGCCGAGGACAACCCAAAGACCCGGTAGACTCTTCAACGACGATATTCCCGTAACCAAGGCCAGCCAGTGTTTCACGTGCCTGTTGGGCCAGGCTCGGGACCAGTTCCACGGTAACCACGTTGCCGTCCGGGACCAACTCAGCCAACACGGCGGCCTGGTAGCCGGAACCGGTGCCTAACTCCAGCACCCAGTCCGTCGGCTGTAGGCGAAGCGCCTCAGTGATCAAAGCCACGATGTAGGGCTGGGAGATGGTCTGGTCTTCGCCGATGGACAATGGTTCGTCCCGATACGCCCTCGGACGGTCCCGGGCGGAGACAAATTCTTCTCGGGGCACTCGTTCCATCGCCCGCACGACGGGGATCGACCTGATCTTACGCCTAAGGCTGGAGAAGAGAGCCTTCCGATCCGAAAGTAGCTTTTTGTCCGGATCATGGTCTAGCATCAGCCTGATTATATATTACATAACGTGAACATAAACGCAGTTCGCAGGCACCTATTGACTGATTTTTAAGGTCTAACTGCAGGGATCATTGACTGCGATAATCCCGTATGCTAACTTGAGTTAAGTTTTGGTCTAAATACTTAGTTTCTTAGAGATATTTATAGAATTTTAGCTAAAACTCACTGTGTTAATCCTTTCCGGGTCGCCTACAGTGGTAGAAATTCAGACTTCCAATAACCCAATAGTCGAAAAGTCTCAGTGGCTCTCCCTTCGGGACGCCTGTCGGCTGCTTGATGTCAGCAACACCACGCTCCGGCAGTGGGCCGACAACGGCTACCTGCGTGTTTACCGCACGCCGGGCGGACATCGCCGGTTCCTCCGAGACGACGTAGAGTCATTCGCCAACGCTCCTGAGCAGTCCCAAGAACAAGGCCGGGAAGACGCCATCGAAGATTCGGCCCTGCGCAAGATTCGCCGGAGTCTCAGCCGAAACGACGTAGTGAAGCAGTCTTGGTACCAGAGTGTCGAGGAAGAAGGAAAAGACCGGATGCGGCTCTTTGGCCGCCGCCTGTTGTCACTGCTGCTTCAAGGGTCTGGCCCCCGCCGCCGCCGGCAGGAACTGCTGGAAGAAGCCCACATGCTGGGCCGGGAATACGGCACCGAGATGTCCGAGCGGGGGGTGAGCCTGAAAGACACCATTGAAGCGTTCGTGTTTTTCAGGACGATGGTCCTGGACTCAACCAACTCCGGCGCCTGGAACCGGATCATCGAGGCCGCAGACCGAGTGTTGGTGGGCATGGCTGATTCCTACCAAGACGCCGATGAAAGGTCTTCTGAAAAGGCGCGGGCCAAATCCAAAAATTAAACTTGAACGAATATAAACCAGGAATGCCCTTCGATCATTGGCGCTGGCACTAGCTAAATCAACGAAATCTACTAAAACCAACAAACCGAACCGGGAGGAAGCTCAAACAGCAATGGATATCACAGATCGCGAGCTGTTAAACAAGATTCAAACCCCATTTCCCATGGTCGACCAGCCATACCAGCAACTTGGCGAGGAGATCGGTATCAGCGAACAAGAGGTCATTGACCGCTTAACAGTGCTGAAGAAATCCAATGTCCTGCGCCAGATAAGCGCAATCTTTGATACCCGCCGCCTGGGCTTCAAGACCACCTTGGTGGCCATGGCCTACGAACCAGACCAGTTACATAAAGCAGCGATGGAGATCAATAAGCACCCCGGCGTGAGCCACAATTACGCACGGGAAGGGTCCTACTACAATCTGTGGTTCACGCTAGCCGTGCCTCCGGAACACGACCTTGAAGCCACTGCCGATTACATGGCCCGCAAGACCGGGGCGTTGGAACAGCGGATCATGCCCACCAAACGGTTCTTCAAGATCGGCGTCAATTTCGACATGGTCAACAAAAAGGGATCTTCGTTTAATTTCTCTCCCGACAACGTCCAGAATCAAAAGCCCGGCGGAGAGAGCGCGGAAAGCAAAGAAGCCGCCGACTCCTGGAATAAGGCGGTGCCGGTAACCGAAACTGAGAAGGACGCAATACGGGGGATGCAGGAAGACCTGGAGCTGATTCCCCGGCCTTACGACCAGATCGCCAAAGACTTGGGAATGTCCACCGATGAATTGTTCGCATTAGCCAAAGATTTCCAAGACCGGCGCATTATGCGGCGCTACAGCGCAGTGCTGCACCACCGCAAATCCGGATTCAAGGCCAATGCCATGATCGTTTGGAAAGTACCCGAAGAGCGCTCCGAGGAAGTTGGCCTGACGATGGCCGCCCACGACGCTGTGACTCACTGTTACGAACGACCGACGTTCCCGGACTGGCCCTACACTCATTTCACCATGGTCCACGCGACCACTCCCGACGGTTGCGAGGAGATCAACAATGAGATCGCCGAAGCCACTGGGATATCCGAGCGTCTGGTGCTATACAGCACCCGGGAATACAAAAAGACCCGGGTCCGGTATTTCGTGCCCGATTATGACGAGTATCTCGACATCGAAAAACCCGACGCTGTAATCACAGCCTAAACCAGAGAGCATATGACATCCTTTTACCCCGTTTTCCTTAACCTGACTGGACGCCGGTGCGTCGTCATTGGCGGTGGACAGATCGCCGAGGGCAAGATCACAAAGCTGATCGATTCAGAAGCTAAGATCACCGTGATTAGCCCTGATGCCACACGAGGCATCCGCGACGCCGCAGACCGCGGCGCCATCAAGTTTCACGAACGCAAGTACAAGAACGGCGACCTTCAAGACTCGTTCCTAGCCATAGCGGCCACCAACGACCGGGTCGTCAACCAAGAGATCTTTGAAGAAGCCGAGAAGCTGGGCGTATTGCTCAACGCAGTCGATGACCCTCCCCGATGCTCGTTCATAGCGCCGTCCATCGTAAAACGCGGCCCAGTGACATTGGCGATCTCCACTGGCGGGGCCAGTCCGGCTTTGGCCCGCAAGCTACGGGAAACCCTGACTGACTCCCGGGACTTGGAATGGGTGGACGCAACCGGCGTCCTCTCCAAAGCCCGCCAGGTCATCAAAGACAAACAGGTAGCGATAGACCCACAACGCTGGCAATGCTGCATGACTTCGGATTTCTTAGCCATGGCAAAATCCGGCCGCGAGGATGAGGCCATAGAGGTTCTGCTTGGAGGTCTGCTGGGCAAGGATTCCAAAGGCAGGTGCTCAAACGTAGCCGAATGCGTCTCCGGCGGCTGCCAAGTGAGGAACCAAAGCCGTCACGATTCGGCCGAAAATAGGAACGACCAAGACCGCATGGCCCAGGCCGCGGGGGGACTAACCCCTTGACCACCAGCGACTCAGAGGATAATTCCGGTAGTGGTGGCGGGCCGGCCATCAAGGTCGGCAGCCGCGGCAGTGCCTTGGCCCTGATCCAAGACCATGTGGTAATCAACCGCCTGAAAACCAACAACCCGGCCCTGAATTTCGAGGTCGACACCGTACGGACCCGAGGCGACGTCGACCAAACCTCGCATTTGGCGAGCATGGGCCTGGGAATCTTCGTCAAAGAACTGGAACAAGAGCTTTTGAACGGCAAGCTGGACATCGCTGTGCATAGCCTCAAGGACATGCCCACCCAGTTAACCGACGGCCTGATCCTGGGAGCGGTGCTGGCGAGAGAAGACCCGCGGGATGTCTTGGTAAACCGCTACAACTGCCCACTTGATGGTCTCCCCCCCGGCGCCAAGATCGGCACCAGCAGCCCCCGCCGGGCCGCCCAATTAAAGAAGTACGCTCCTCAGGTAGAGGTCGTTTCCATTCGGGGGAACGTGGAGACCCGGCTTAGGAAGGCCCAGGGCGAGGAGGCTGACGGGGCTATCCTGGCTGCCGCCGGTATGATTCGGTTGGGACTGCAAGACCAAATCGCTGAATATCTATCCACCTCGCAGTTCGTGCCGCCGCCTGGACAGGGCATACTAGCCGTGGAGGCACGGGCGGACGACCACCGGATGCTGGAATTGTTGAGCGCCATCAACGACGCAGACACCCGCTACGAAGCCACGGCGGAACGGGCTTTTCTGGAAAAACTTGGCGGCGGCTGCAGTATCCCGGTAGGCGCTTATGCGCAATGCGTCGAAGACATCATGGTCATGACGATATACATGAGTACCGAGGACGGTGAAAAAAACTTCACAACCAAGGTACGGGGGCTGAAACGAGATCCTCTACAGCTAGCCGGCGACGCCTACCTAGCCTTGGTGGAACAGGGCGGCGCTGATCTGGTGGCGGCTGCCAGAGCGAACCAAGGGTAATCAACCGCCAATAGAATTTTTAAGTGGGCATCTTTTTAAGGTGGAATCATTGACCGGTAGAGTGTATCTGGTGGGCGCCGGACCCGGTGACCCCGGCCTAATCACAGTCAAGGGAATGCAAGCGCTGGAGCAGGCCCAAGTCGTCGTTTACGACCGCCTGGTAGACCCGATCCTCTTGAACGCCGTCCCAGAAGACGCCGAACGCATCTTCGTCGGCAAAGCCCGCGGGCGCCAACAACTGACCCAGCCGGAGATCAACCAACTGCTGGTGGACAAAGCATCTCAGGGGTTCACCGTGGTGCGCTTGAAGGGCGGCGACCCATTCGTGTTTGGCCGTGGCGGGGAAGAAGCCCTCGAACTCAAAGCCAACAACCTGCAATTTGAAATCGTCCCCGGCGTTACTTCAGCTATCGCCGGACCAGCCTACGCGGGCATACCCCTGACCCACCGGGGCATCTCGACGACGTTCACAGTCGTCAGCGGCAGCGAAGACCCATCCAAACCCGAGTCCACCATCCCCTGGGAAGTCCTGGCCAAGAACGGCGGCACCCTGGTGGTGCTAATGGGATGGGCGTCTCTGGAAAAGATCCTGGCCACCCTGCAACAAGAGGGCCTACCTTCCAGCACGCCCGCGGCTCTGGTGCAATGGGGCACCTGGAGCGACCAGCGCACCGTTACGGGAAACATCGGCAACATCCTCGAGGAAGGCCGAAAAGCTGGCCTGACTCCTCCGGTGATCACGGTCATCGGCGCGGTAGTCAACCTCCGGGAAGAACTAGCTTGGTTCGACACGCGGATACTGTTCGGCAAGCGAGTACTGGTGACCCGCTCCCGCTCTCAGGCGTCACGGCTGTGCACCCTGCTGGAGCAGGCCGGAGCCAACGCGGTGGAACTGCCGACCATCCAGATCGTACCCCTGAAAGACTTCTCTCTTCTGGACGCCACGCTGGAGAAAATATCTAATTACCAGTGGGTGATATTCGCCAGCGCTAACTCTGTTAAGTCGGTATTCGAGCGGCTCGAACTGCAAGGGAAGGACGCGCGGGCGTTGGCCGGAACGACCGTTGGCGCCATCGGCCCCGCCACCGCGCAGGCATTGGCCCGCAGGGGAATCACCGCTGATTTCGTGCCCAGCCGTTCGGTTGCCGAGACTATCCTCGATGAACTTCCAGGCCAGGACTGGAACGGCGTTTCTGTTTTGCTCCCCGCATCCGACATCGGACGCGACGAACTCGAAAAAGAACTCTCCGCTATGGGCGCCCAGGTCAACCGACTGGCGGCCTATCGGAACGTGCCGGTGGAAGGCATAAGCGACTTGGCCAAAAAAGCTTTTCTTGGCGGCATCGATGTCGTAACCTTTACCAGTTCATCCACGGTGCGTAACCTGGTTGAGATGCTGGAGGGTGACCTCGCAGGTCTGGACGCCAGTTTCATCGCCTGCATCGGCCCGGTAACCGCCGCCACCGCCCGCGAGATGGGACTGCGGGTAGACCTAGAAGCAACCGAGCACACCGTCGAAGGCCTAGTGGATGCGCTGACCAACCATTTCGCCGGAGGCAAGCTTTCCCACAAGTAGGATTAGGAGAAAAGGACGTCATGACCAGCTTCCCTGACTCACGGTTGCGCCGCCTGCGCGGTAGCGAACCCATGCGCAACATGGCCCGGGAGACCCGCCTCACCGTAAAAGAGTTCGTTTATCCCCTGTTCGTGGCCCACGGACACGGCGTCAAAGAAGCCATCGAGCCCATGCCCGGCCAGTTCCAGATGTCGCTGGACGTGCTGTCCGAGGAGGTTGGCGAGGCCCTGGAATTGGGCATCCCTTCCGTTCTGCTGTTCGGACTGCCCGCCGAGAAAGACCCCCTGGGCACCGAAGGGTATGACCCAGAAGGCATCGTGCAAGAAGCCGTGCGGATGATCAAGAAAGACCATCCCAACATGATGGTGGTAACCGATGTCTGCATGTGCGAGTACACCGACCACGGACACTGCGGCGTCATCGACAACAACCGGATCGATAATGACCAAACTCTAGAACTCCTGGGCAAGACCGCTGTATCCCACGTTCAAGCCGGCGCCGACCTTCCGGCGCCATCGGCCATGATGGACGGACAGGTCTGGGCGATCCGCCAAGCGTTGAACGACCAAGGCTACGAAGATGTGCCGGTCATGGGTTACGCGGCCAAGTATTCGTCAGGGTTCTATGGGCCGTTCCGGGTGGCCGCCAATTCCACGCCCCAATTCGGAGACCGCAAGGGCTATCAGATGGACCCGGCCAACGCCCGCATGGCCATGCGCGAGATCGAAGCCGATATAGCCGAGGGCGCAGACATCGTGATGGTGAAACCCGCCCTGTCGTACTTGGACGTTATTCGCCAGGCCAAGGACCGGTTCGACCTGCCTCTAGCCGCCTACAACGTCAGCGGCGAGTACTCCATGATCAAAGCCGCAGCCGCCAACGGGTGGGTCGACGAGAAGACGGTTACCATGGAAGTTCTGACCTCCATCAAACGCGCCGGAGCCGATACCATTCTCACCTACCACGCCAAAGAAGTGGCGAAGTGGCTGAAAGAAGCGGAATAGACACCAATCGGACATCGATCAAATCAGCGTTGAAAGAGACAGAAGAATATTCAATCGCCGATATTTTTAATCAGGACGTTGCATGCAACTTAGCAAGTCGGAAGCACTATTCGCCGAGGCCCAGAAATACATCCCAGGTGGCGTTAACAGCCCGGTTCGGTCATTCAAAGCCGTAGGCGGCACTCCGCCCTTCATCGCCCGAGGTAAGGGATCACGGGTCTGGGACGTGGACGGCAACGAATACATCGATTATCTAGGTTCCTGGGGACCGCTGGTCCTAGGACACGCTCACCCCATAATCGTTGAAGTCCTGAAGAAAACAGCCGAAGGCGGTACCAGCTTCGGCGCGCCTGTGGAACAGGAAGTAGAACTGGCTAAGATGATCTGCGAAGGGCTGCCGTCAGTGGAATCGGTCCGGCTGGTCAGCTCCGGCACCGAAGCCTGTATGAGTGCTATCCGGCTGGCAAGGGCCTTTACCAACCGCGACAAGATCATCAAGTTCGCCGGCTGCTACCACGGCCATGCCGACGGGCTGCTGGTCAAGGCCGGGTCCGGCGCGTTGACCCACGGCATCCCCACCAGCGCGGGAGTTCCCGAGTCATACGCCAGCGAGACTCTAGTCGCCGACTACAACGACATCGAGTCTGTGGAGCGGTTCTTCGAGGCCAATCCCGGAGGTATCGCCGCCATCATCATCGAGCCGGTGGCAGGCAACATGGGCGTAGTCCTACCACGAGAGGGGTTCTTGGCAGCGCTGCGAAAGATCAGCCAAGACAACGGCGCTCTGCTCATCTTCGACGAAGTCATCACCGGGTTCCGGGTCGGGCCCAACGGCGCCCAGGGCCTGTACGGAATCGCTCCGGACATCACAACCATGGGCAAGATCATTGGAGGAGGACTGCCGGTGGGGGCCTACGGCGGGCGAAAAGACGTGATGGGGATGGTCGCGCCCTTGGGCGCCATGTACCAGGCAGGCACGCTATCGGGCAACCCTCTGGCGGTGAGCGCCGGGATCGCAACCCTGACCGAACTGCAGAAACCTGGCGCCTTCGAACGGCTGGACAGCCTGGCCCAGCGGCTGACCGACGGTCTGACGAAAGCCTTTCAAGCGATGGGGATACCCTGCACCATCAACCGAGTGGGTTCGATGTTCACCGGTTTCTTCAATCCTGGTCCGGTAGAGGGCCTGGCTAATGCCGAGGGTTCGGACACAAAGATGTACGGACGTTACTTCCACGCGATGCAAGAGCAGGGGGTCTACATCGCGCCATCCCAGTTCGAGGCCGGCTTCGTCTCCACTGCCCACACTGAGGCCGACATCAACGCCACGATCGCCAAGGTCGAGGCTGCGTTGAACAGCCTGCGGTAATCCCCTAAAAATACGTAGACAAAAAGGCTCCCCGGTGGCGGGGAGCCTTTTTAATTTGCCATGATTGGGTTGTGGCTTACGCGCCGTATCGTGCTGTAGAAAGCGGATCGCTGTAGGTCTCACCCTTGGTGGCCCAAAATGCGGCGGCGATGGCGTCACAAGTCGCGACCAATTCCTCGCACTTGGCCATATCGACATTCTGCTTGCACTGGCCGGCCAGTTTCAACGCGGCGTTGAACGTTCCGTGCAGGTCAAAGCCGTCCGGAGTGTTCGGCCAACCGTAATCGGCCCAGAGCACCGCTAGCTCGTGCTTGCAAGTCTCGGCATGTTGCTCTTTGACTTCCACATACCGGGCGATCTTGTTGGCGTAATCTGCAAATCCAGCAGCGTCACCGTCGCCGGGACGCTCTAGCGCCTGTATTCGCAGCGTCATCTTCTGGACGGTCTGGGCGGCGATCTTGGCGGAAACGGGATCGTAGATACCGCACGGGATATCGCAATGGGCTAGGGCGATCTGTGGCTTAATCCAGCCTAGGGGGTTAAACATGGCAGCCTCTCCTGACTACACCTGATTTTAAGCAAGCACCAGCGTAATCAATATTCGGTAGGGACGCAACCCCTGTTTCGTGCCTGGCCTGACCATGCGAAACAACCATCTTGTAACCACTTAGTATAGCCACTTATAATTGCCCAATTACGCGATATCACAGCCCGTCGCGTATCGATAAACCATTTTGCAATGATTCGGTGATTTTTCAACCCCCAGGAGATGACCCAGTGGCGACAAAATCTAGACCCTCCCATATGAGGCACCGTAGTAGTGAGTTGGTTGACGGCCCTAATCGAGCACCGTCCCGGGCCATGCTGATGGCCATGGGCCTGACCCAAGACGACATTAAAAAACCCTTCGTCGCCATCGCCAACCTAGCCAGCGATGTCACCCCTTGCAACGTGCACCTAGACCGGTTCGCCCAGGCGGCCAAAGAGGGGGTGCGCGCTGAAGATGGAGTCCCCTTCGAATTCGGCACCATCACAGTAAGCGACGGCATCTCAATGGGCACGGAGGGAATGAAGACTTCATTGGTCAGCCGGGAAGTCATCGCCGACTCCATCGAACTGGTCACCTTCGGTGAGCGCATGGATGGGCTGATTACCATCGCCGGCTGCGACAAGAATATGCCCGGCTGCATGATGGCCATGGCCCGTTTGAACGTGCCGTCCATCTTCATGT
>UINC01001091.1_pt1 | contig 29856 bp, 24 predicted proteins | sample 5385821 | NCBI WGS metagenome assembly UINC01 (sample SAMEA4666929, study PRJEB26691) | marine metagenome | isolation source: Pacific Ocean | place: Pacific Ocean | collected 2011-10-13 | reverse complement strand
GAAATAAGTGTTCGAACTTTTTGTCCTAGTATGTTCCATACAGTGACAGTTATAAATGCATCAATAGAAACATCAAAATGAATTGTTGTAGATGGATTAAACGGGTTTGGATAATTTTGATGTAATGAAAATTGAGTTGGTATAGTTCCCTCAGCAAAGATACCAAGTTCAGCATTGGAGGCACCGGGCGTTGGATTTAATGAACTCCATGAGGCTGAACCGTCTGGATACATGCCCCAGGATATATCAGAGGCCTGTTCACCATAAGTCAATGAGTCTACAAAGGCTGTGTCTCCCGAAAAAACAGTTGAAAGGCCGATCTGTTCACCGCCTCCGCTAAGTTTTACATTCACATGGAGGATTCCCTGATCAGGTTCCTTGTCTGCCCACAACAGCAAAAAATCTCCCTCGGCGATAGTCGTGCTGTCTGCACTGTTGCGTGGGATTTGCCATAAAACAGCATCTGCCAGATCGTCGGTTACATACATTCCACCAATATTAACAGCAAGAGTACCGCTGTTGAACAATTCAATAAAGTCATCATAATTATCATATTCATCGGTGCAGCAGGCATCATTGCTGGCTAAAAATTCGTTGATCATGATTCCAGAAAGAGCTTCAGGGATCCAGGTATTAGAAACACCGGGCGTGGGTACCGGAAAATACAACCAAACATCTCCTCCATCAGGATATCTACCGTATGATACATCCTCCGTCTGTGATTCAAAATCATATGTGATAACAGTATTTCCGTTCTGGTCTGCTATAAAAATTGTTTCGCCACCGCTTGACAGTTTTTCATCAATCACAGGGAAACCATCAGCATTGCCGGTGTACCAGAGAACCAAAAACCCCCCTGGAGAAATACTCGTATCCGGCGCTGTAGTAGTAACAGAACCATCTGTATCGCTAAATCCCCAACCAGTTATATCTACAGAGTCTGTGCCATAATTATAGAGTTCAACAAAGTCTACACCGTTCCCGAAAATTTCCGCACCGCAGCAGATCTCACTGGATGCTAAAAATTCGTTTAAAACAATAGAATATTCTTGACCAGAAGCAAATACAAAAATAAATAGAGAAAATAATAATGTATTTTTCATAGCGAGCCTAAATCTACCACTACATTAATAAAAAAAAAACTTTCAGAAATTTCCAAATATTAAGTAAAACACTCATAGACAAGCGCATTTAGATATAATATTCCCCATTGTTTTTTCTCTCGAAAATTTGACTTGTATCATTGAATTTTATCGTAACTAGAAGTAGAAAAGAAAAAAGTGAATTTGGGATTGATGAATAACGGATATAACATTAGATAAAGTATTAGAAATAAAACGGTAATTTGAATTTGAGAGCTATTTAAGATGTATGTGATTGATTGCCGATGGTGTCAAAAAAATTAATTAGACTTGTTTTAGATAAACCGGAAAATAATATACATGCCCATATTTGATTATATATTCCCATTGTTTATCTATTTTAAAATTTTAACTTAAACCCTAAAATACCTATGTGGGAATATTCTTTATTTTCAATACCGGTTTGAATTAAAAAATAGATAGTCGGTTTAAATGATTTTATTGATCCTATATTTACGCCAATAAAGAACCGATTACGATTCAATTTGCTTTTCTTAAAATCATAAAATATTTCATTTGCAACATAAGGGACTAACATTAGGGGAGTAAATCCTTTACCATATTTTAAAGAAAGCATATCACGATTTCTAAATACAGGATCTTTATCTTGTCTTATCCGGTATTCCAATCGTGCTCTTGATGAAATTGCAAGAGGCCCCAATTCCCTTTTCCATGCTATTTGCCCATGGGGACGGTGTTCGCGGGTTAACTCAGGCCCTTTTTGCTCAAAGACTTCTCTAAAATTCAGATTAAACGAAAATGTTTTATTAATTATACGCTTGATACCAAAATCAGCATGAAAATAAACTAAATTCGTCATATTTTTACCAATTCGGAAATCCTGCTCCAGTGCAAGACTGGTTTTATCGTTAATAGGTTTCTCGAATTTTTCTGCATGCCAAAGTTGAGTGTCATCAAATCCCTGAGAAAAAAGAATGCCAGGAATTATTAAAAAGAATAAAATCTGAGCAATATATTTTATGCTAATTATTTTTTGTTCCAATATTTCCTGCTCAATCCAGTTGAATATATAAATAGTTTTTTCCATTGGTATCAGTTACAAGATAGATTTGTTTGGTTTTTACATCCATAGCGATGCCCTCCATATTCCGTCAGTGTTATTTTGTAGAATCCTTCTAAGGCGTTAGACCAGATTACAATTCCACTATCAATTATTTTATCTGAGTTAAATTACCAATGGTAATTGTAGATCTGGCCATCAGGGTCAGAAGAAGATTTAGCAATAAATATGACCATTTGTGATAAGAAAAAGAAAAAGTACTCAGTAAGAAGGTAAATATAGAGGCTTTTAATAGAGTTTATTCAATATCTTTTAAAACCTTGTCTAGGTCATACATCAAAATCCTCGAGTTCCATTGGTCAACGATAGCCAACCGGCTAGAACCGTCTGCAAGAATAGCAGTTGAGATACCGTCAGGTGATGCTAATTCATTTTTCCGCCAGTCATTTTTTAAATGCGGTTTTGCAAGCCCCGCAATGATGCTATGTTCATTATAGTTTATGCCATCGATTACACAATCGGATTTATAATTACAGTAATAATAGGCCTTCTTTCCTATAGACCCCTTATATTTTCCAGAACGGATATCAAAAATATAAAACTGGCCCGCTTTTTCATCTACAACAAATAAATTATTTCCGAAAGTACAGATACCTTCAACTGAGTCATTAAAATACCCACTGACAATAGAATCATTGTTCATGGTGACCCCGATTAAGCGATCAAGAAAGCGTCCATCTTCTAGATTAAAAGCGGCAACGTACCTTTTTTTAGACACATTTCCAAACTGGCCTACTTGAGGTTTTTCTTCAGCAATAAAAATAGTCTTTTGGTTTTCGCTAATGGCCATGCCTTCACTTTTTCTCATTACTGTAGTGATTTCTTGAGTCTCAGAAAATTCAAGATCATAGGCGTAGGAAACAGCACCATCATTATTCATCTGCTTGAACTTTCTGATGCCAAAATTTCGTATTTTTTTAACTTTAAATACTTCTTTGGCCATATCGACTACATAAACATCACCATTATCAGCAACGATTATTCCCTGTGGAGCAATGAGACACCCATCATTTTCTGGGTTATAATAATTATCGGCAGTGATATCACACTTTTTTCCAATAAACTGGTCAAGGGTCAGATCTGGGTTTAGTCGGGCGATTAGGCCGGCACCTTCAAGTGTAATATAAATAAAACCACTGCTGTCTTTACTGATTCCCGTGGGGAGAATTTGACTGTCTTCCAGGCCCAGGTCTTTTGCGGAAACTGATTTTAAAAGGACTCCATCAGCAGAAAAATGCTTAATGAGATTATTACTAACATCACTTATAACCATGGATCCATCAGAAAGAAGCTCTACATCATCGGGCTGAGCCAATTGATCTACCCCAGAACCATAGCCGTTTTGAGGGTCGGGGACAATCCCCAGGGGTGTAATACTCGACAAGCCATCTACATCTTGACTCTGGTTGCACCCAAAAGCCAAGAAACACATCGTCAGGGATAATATTGAGTTATGCAAATATTTGATCACAGATTAAATAATAAATAATTTTCTATAATTAAAAAAAAGAATTACAGGAGCCAAAAGTGAGGAGGCTCCTGTAATTCTGGTAGTTCTATGGCTTTATATTACTCCCTTGCCCAGGCGGCTGTAAACATGGAGATACTACCTTCCCGTTCATTGGCGGAAAAAGCGACACCATTTGTCTGGTGCATTCCAAGACCCTCGGAACCGATTGCGCTTTTTTCCATGCCATTATCATTTTCATAGTCAATGCCAGCGGGGGCCATGGAATCGAAAACAGGATTTGCAGGGTCCGTTACGTCATACACAATAACAGCGTGTGATTCCTGCAAGGCAAAAACGGCATAGAGCTTGCCCGATTTTTCAACCAGTGAGCATTCTTCCGGTTCTGTGCGTTTTTTATAACTTCTGTCATCCCTCTGCCAGCCAGATGGAAGATCGTTTTCAACAACATAGGGGTTGCCGTATAAAGTGCCGCTGGGAAGCGCCATCAATTGAAAAGTCCCGTTACGCTCACTTGAGATAAGAGCCAAGCTTCCGTCAGGTGAAATAAACAGCCCATCAGGTTCGCACTCTACGCCCGCTCCATCGTCAGTTGTACCGCCATCATCTGGAAGGTCCACTACGGTATATTCTCCTTCTGTCAGGGGGGCATCAGAGACATTGAATATCATGATCTGGCTTGTTTCCTGGATAGAAACAATTACAGTACCATCTGCAGATGTTTCAGCATGCTCAGGTTCAGAGTCTGTATCCCAGTCAACTGCAAAATCCTGCACCAGAGATGCATTGGCAACACCGCCAGTCAGATCAATGATGGATACACTGCCGCCATGACGATCTTCTGGTTTACAAGGACGATCTTCACGATCATCTTCACAGGCGACAACCAGATAAGAGCCGTCCTTTGTAAAAGCGGTTCCATCGGGGTTGTAACCAACCTCTACTTCGCTTACAATCGATCCATCAGACAACTTTACAAACATAATTTTACCTTTGGCACAATCCGTTTCAGCAACACATACCGCTACATAGCTTTCACCACCGATTGGAATAGAAACATCGATAGATGTCATTTCTGCTGTGGCAGAACCAGGATCGAGATCATATGTTGAACCAAACGCAAAGGAACTTGTAGTGTAATCGATAACTGTAAGCCTGCCAATTGCAGAGGATACGAAGACCGCTTTGTCATCAGTACCCGGGACGGTACGTACAATTTCAGCATTCGCATCTTCACCAGCTGTTAAAGACATTACATTTTGAATATCAAAACTGTCATAGACAGTTTCGACTACTTCATCATCTTCGCATCCAACAAAAAAGACCAGCCCAAAGGTCATTATCGTGGATGAAATGATTTTTAATATTCTGTTCATTTTAACTCCTTGTTTATTTAATGATTAAGGTTAAGTAGTAAGTGTGTCACCTGAGTTTATTAAAATTCAAACTTCAGTTGTACTAGGAATTGATTGTCATTAACACGAGTGTTATCAACGGCATTTCCATCACCATCTGTTGTTTTGGAACCACCTGTTATTTCATTTAACAGGTAATACTCTGTTTTAATGCTTATATAATCGTTTAGTTTGTATAAAAAAGCAAGAGTAATCATTTCTCTATCCCACGTCTGAGGATCCCCCATGGTTTCTTCATGCCTTTTAATATTCAAGTTGCCATATCTTACAAGTGGTTCGATATTTTTTATTCGATAAGACCCCTCAGCATAAAAACCATTTCGAGGCAATAATCCGTCTAAAGCATTAATGTATTCTGCACGGATATGGATGTTTTTTTGATCGATACCAACCCGGCCGCCATACCACCAGTGCGTTTTATCATTCTCTTCCCAATCATCATTGCTGTTCGCTATGTCATCATATCCTGGAAGAAAACCAAGATTAGTCTTCCAATCATAATCATCAATCAGTTTTCCGGTATAGTACCAACCATCAGCGGAAACGCCAAAAGCTTTCAGGCCAAGAGATCCACCGTATTCAAACGTTTGCCCATCCTTATCTTCGTAATCATCATACACCATCATCTTGAATGATTTATCCTCAGCAGCGTCATCAGTACCTAATGGTCTTTTCATTGCAAAAGAAAGACCTAGATCCATTCGGATATTTTCACCAAGGCTATATTTAGTTTTAGATGTTATATGGTATTCCCTCCCTTTCCAAAAAGCGGTTCCGATCAATGGATAACCCTCTGTTTGCCGCTTGACGGCTATCATGGGCTTATTTTTCCCCATTTCAAATCGAGTGTTTATACCAGGGAGGGTCCAGCGGGCATAATGTTTATCAACATTGGCTTTTTTATCACCGAAACGAAGTTCAAAATTATAATATAAGTTTTCAGAGTAATTAACCCGCGTAGACAGCACTGCCTTATCAATGCGCATATGGGGGCTGCGATTTTTTACTTTATTGTAAGTGAGATCCTGGTTTTCAAATCCGCCGGGACCTTCCACATCCACAAATTCTGTTTCCACTTCTCCGCCAAGTAATATTTCTAATCCACTCTCAGATTTAATAGAAGTTAGCTGTGTCCAACTGATGCTGGTAAAGAGTCCAATTTTTATTAAGTGCGTTAGTACCGATTTCATGAAGTGTCCCTTTAAATATCCAGTTTTATTCATTAGATTTTTCTTTCCAGAGAGATAATGGTATTAAAATTGCTATAACAGAAGAAACTATCCAAAAAGTAAATACGGTATCAAAATTATAATTTTCTATTCCATTAACGGTAGTTTTGCTATTCTCGATCAGTAAACCACTAATCCAATCCTGTGTAGCTGCTCCTATATAACTAAAAATACCAATGATGCCCTTCACAGATCCTGCTGCTTTTGTGGGGAGTAAATCTACAGCCCATAATCCACCAATATAGACAACCAGGGAACCCAATGTAAATTCAAAAAGGCCCAAAGCTGCCACATTAAAAATGAAATTATTTTGTGGGGCGGCTTGTAAGCCCAGTAAACTTGTGGTGAGCAATATACCCATTATCAGCGCTGGCACGTTTCTTTTTGCATTAAAGAACCGATCAGAAAACCATCCCGAGAATATAGCACCAGCCAGACCAAGCATGGTATTTACCCCCATAATGGTACCCGCTTCTATTAATGTAAAGCCCTTTGCTTCCTGAAGGTAGAGTGGGCCCCAACTGTGTATAGCGTATCGGCAGGTATATAAAAATGTGGCTGCTAGACCGACCTTCCAGACAACGCGGCTTTTCAGTACCTGGAGCTGAAAATCTTTTATAGATTTTTTCTTAGGCTTTCCGGCAGAAAAGTCCTGTTTATAATCACTTATGTTTGGTAGCCCGTAAGTTTCTGGCCGATCTGCCAATGTATAGTATAAAATTACAGCGACAATTAAACAGACGGCTCCCGGCCCTATAAAACCCATTTTCCAGCCAAACATTGCCACTATAGTTGATGTCCCAATAAAAGTAAGCCCTTCACCAATATTGTGGGACGCTGCCCAGATACCGTATTTTGTACCCCTTTCTTTATTACTGAACCATTGGGTTAGTGAGACAACGCAGGGTGCGGAGCCCATGGACTGAAACCAGCCGTTGACAAACCAGAGCCCAGCCATCACCACAAAACTAGTGGTCATACCAAAAGCAAGATTCATCAGGGCTGAGACTGCCAATCCAGTAGAAATGAATTTTCTTATATTTGCTCTATCGGACAGAAACCCATTTGTCAATTTTCCAAAAGCATAAGAATAAAATAAAAGTGCCCCAATGATACCCAACTCTACAGGAGTTAAAATGCCTGCATCCATCATAGGTTTTTTGGCCACCGAAATGGTTAAACGTCCAATATAAAAGACTCCATAACCCAAGACCACTGACCAAATAACACTGCTGCGTTTACGGTTGTAAAGTTTTGATATCTGAGTTTTATCAGTGATAATAGGTTTGTCTTCCCCTGTTTTCCACCAAGAAAAAAGATTCATCATTTTATTGCTCCAGTTCAAAAAGAAAAGCAGCTTTTAATGCGCCCGGCACAACCCAGCTAGGCTCAAATTCCTGCAGTTTAACTATAAACTGCGTACAACGGCTCATGGCATCTTTATTATATTGTTTTCCATCTACGAAGGGATGGTCAAAAGAAAACTCAGGTATTCGCAGTTCTCCATCTCTGGTTGGAATAATCCAAACGGTCATATCTACGCGGCCGAAAAGACCATCACCAAAGTCCAATTTGCCCGGGACGACCATCCATTCATCCGCAGAGACGCCTGCAACTTTGGTTAATGGGGCTGTTTCCGGGATTCCTAGTTTTCCCAGGGCAGGGTAGATGTCCGCGAAAGAACCCAGGCGCATCTCAGGAGCCTCATCAAGGAGAGTCGAATTTGAGACCGAATAAGTGGTTTCTGCGGATCCGTTATTTCTTGAGAAATAGACAACATCAGATTCAAGCTCGATCGTTTCATCCTTGGGTGTATAGCCATCATGGAGAATTAAATCAACAGCCAACGCATTGGCAGGATCAGTACGGCGGTATTTTACTCCGTACTCAAATCCCGGTTTTTTCTGCCCTTTTTTATATTTTACTTTTTGCCGAATTAGAAAACCAGCTTTTCTTAATGCTAGATTTTCCGTATCAAAAAAACTGATCTCTTTATGTTTTAGGTCAAATGTCTGTTCTTTTTCAATAACTTTAATGCCATGATTTTTTGCTACTGTTTTGACAATTTTCCAATAATTTTTAAAACCCGTTAGAGGGTCATCAAATTTTTCGGAGCTTAATAAAAGTTTATATTCACTGGAGTTGAGCTGCTTTGTTTTGCTGGTTGAGCAGTTGCCGATCAGAAAAGAGAGTAAAATAAGGAAAGGTATTTTCTTACTTAAAATTGATTTTATTATGTAGAATTTCAGAGTGTAATTACTCATGATTTAACCCAGGTTCAGCTCTCCTAAAGCATGAATTGTTTTGGCAATTTCACCGCTATAAACATTAATCTGTTTTAACAGGTCCATAAGTTCCATATGAATTTCATGGGTTTCAATAGATTCTTTCCGATCTTCATGCAGGCGCTCCAAATGACTGATCCTGTATTTTGTTTCAAGGGCTGAATATTTTCCTTCCTTGTTGATGATCTTTTCTGCTTTGTTAGTGTCCAGATTGGAAAGTGCTTTTTTCAAGCGGTTTACCTGTTTAGATACCTTAGTATGATAGATGGTTAGTTCTTCTTTTCCTTCAGGGGAAAAATCCATGTTTAGAGCCGATTTTTTGGCAATAAGGGGGATCATATTTTTTTCAATGGTATCACCAATATTTTCGATGTCATTTACAATAGACATCATACCATACACTTCCTGGATCTGGTTATCTGATAATTCTTGCTGTCCAATTTTTCGTAAATACCTTATGATCTTCTCATCCAGATAATCAAGTTTTTCCTCCCGCATTTCAACTCCTTCAACCAGGGACAGCTGCGGGTAAACCTCATCCTTCAGTGGTTCATTGGTGGTAAAGGGCTGAATAATTGCTTCCAGCATGCGCCCGAGAATTTTTGTCATCCGTAAAATTTCACTGCGGGCCAGGTCTATGGCCAGTGCCGGAGTAGAGATTGCACCATCATCCAAATGCCATGTGATAGGCTGGACACCTTTTTCTTCTTTTTTTTCCGGATAAATTTTTATAATAGTATTGGCAAAAAATGTGGTGAAAGGAAGGAAAATAAAGGCCAGGCTCACATTGAAGATAGTATGAGCATTGGCGATCTGCCGGGGTGTTTCGGCGGCCAGTTTTTCCAGGCCGGTTCCACTGCTTACCGGTGAAATCCAGCGTATGATATCAGCGAAGACCGGTATCCAGAGAATAAAAAGCGCCACCCCCCCAACCTTAAATAAAACGTGAGCCAGTGCGACACGCTTTGCTTCCCTAGATGTTCCGATGCTGGCTAGGCCGGCGGTGATGCAGGTTCCAATATTTGCTCCCATGACCAGCGGTATGCCCGCATCCAGAGTGAGCAGTCCCTGCTGTGCCAGAACAATAATAATTCCTGTAAATGCGCTCGAACTTTGGATTAATGCTGTAAAAATAGTCCCCACTATGAGCGCTAGCATTGGATTTTCCAATCCTCTGAGCATATTGATAAAAGGTAAGAAGGTGCGTAGAGGTTTCATGGCATCAGACATGAGTTTCATCCCAAAAAAAAGAAGACCAAAACCCAGGATTGCTTCACCAATATATTTTGTGGAATCTTTATTTGAAAACATAGTCAGAAAAAAACCAATCGCAATCATTAACAGTGCATAATCTGTTAATTTAAATGCTATTAGTTGTGCCGTTATTGTTGTGCCGATATCAGCTCCAAGAATCACACCGAGGGATTGAACAAAGGTCATCAATTGAGCTTGTACAAAACTAACTAACATAACTGTTGTTGCACTGCTACTCTGAATCACCATTGTTACAAACGCACCAACTGTCATTCCAATTAATCTATTGTCAGTCAGAGCCGATAATATTGACCGCATTTTGTCTCCAGCAGTCTTTTTCATCCCTTCACTCATCTGCTTCATACCAAATAGGAATAATGCAAGCCCACCAAACAATGAGATAATCAACATTCCCCATTGTATAGTTCCATCCGCATTAGCAGCTCTCAGTGGATTTAATACACTTAATAATACTACAATCAGCATTGACCATTTTCTATTCAGTGTGTTAATATTTTTCATTTTCTCTTTACTTTGTAGTACGTCTCTTCTCTTTTCTTGCTTGTATCAATGGTACAGAAAAACTAGCAAGTGCTACTAATAACATAATTAAACTTGCAGGTCTCGTAAAGAATACTGTCCAACCACCCATCATGACGGCACGTATAAAATTAGTCTCTGCAATATTTCCCAGCACCATACCGAGGACTATAGGAGCAACCGGATAATTATAGCGTCTTAGGATCCAACCGAAAACACCAAATCCTAAACAGGCTATTACATCAAAGAATGAATTACGAACGGCAAAACTTCCGATGATTGATACAGCAAATATTATTGGGAATAATATACGTTTTGGAATTGTAGTTACTTTAATCCATAATCGACTGCCAAAGAATCCAAGAGCTAATAAAATAATATTTGCTAATAATAAGCTTGCAAGTAAACCATAAATAATGTCAGGACTAGAAATAAATAGTTGCGGACCGGGAGTAAGATCGTGAATCATTAACGCTCCGATCAGGACGGCAGTAGAGGCACTGCCCGGTATTCCTAATGTCAATAATGGAATTAATGCACCGCCAACGGAACTACTGTTTGCTCCTTCTGCAGCTGCTACTCCTTCCATGCTACCCTTTCCAAACTCCTCAGGTGTTTTGCTCATTTTTTGAGTCAAATCATAGGATATAAATGCAGCTATTGTTGCCCCTGCTCCCGGGAATATCCCGATTATTGTACCTATAACAGAAGAGCGCAAAATGGTCAATTTTAGCTTCCAATATTCTAAGAAAGTTGGCCATTCTTGTTTACCGGAATCAGCAGCTTTGCTGTCAAATTTTCCGTTTTCCAGTTGTTTAAATATTTCGCTTAATGCAAATAAACCAATCAGTGCAGGTATCAAAGCGAATCCATCATATAAGAATGATAGCCCAAATGTAAATCGGCTTACTCCTGAAATCGGATCTATACCTATAGTATTAATCAGTAGTCCAAACATTGCTGCAATAAATGCTTTGATCCAATTTTTTCCACCAAGTGATGCTACTGTGGTGAGCCCGAATATCGCTAAGGCGAAATACTCAGCCGGATGAAATTTCAAAGCGACTTTTGCAAGCGGACCTGAGAAAAATATTAATATTAGAGTACCTACAATACCTCCAATTGTTGATGCTACTAGAGATACTCCAAGTGCCATACCCGGTTTACCTTTTTTAGTTAATGGGTATCCGTCAAATGATGTAACTACAGATGATGGAGTGCCAGGTGCATTGATTGTTACAGCTGTAATTGAACCGCCATAGTTTGCAGCAATATAAATTGCGACAAGTAAAATCAGTGCTAAAGTTGGAGTCATTGCATATGTAAAGGGGACTAGTAATGCCACTCCCATCGAAGGAGAAAGCCCCGGTGTTGCTCCTGCAATAATACCCATTGTAACACCCAAAATAATTGTAAGGATAGGTACTACTCCAATTACGTATGAAAGCCCATCACCTAAATTTGAAAGTAATTCCAATTAGAATAATCCATCAAACCACTTACCAAGCGGAAGCGGTACAAATAATATCTTATAGAAAATGATATATGAAAACACAATCCATGTTGCAGATGTAATGAGCATTACTTTTATATTCTTATAACCTAAATAAATCATTCCGGTAATCATAAAAACAAAAGTGCTTAGGAAATACCCGACATAATTCATCACTAATAAATAAACTACAAGGAAGCCAATAAATGTTAGAACAATATCAACTCTCGGTCCTGCGTCCTCTACACCCTCTTTATTCCTTAACGTTTTTACTAATAGTAAAAGAGAAAGTGGAACTAAGGCAAATATCCATAAACGAGGAACAACAGCTGGTCCAACTTCACCACTCACCGGAAAAATGAAAGATTGTAGATAAAATACTATTGAAATTAATAGGAAAAAGCCAATTACCATTATCCTGCCAAAAGTATTTGAGAACGATGATTTATATATCAAGTATCCCGCTAAACCAATGACAGTAATCAAACCTATGGTTAAAATTAATAAAGGTGTCCCCTCTCCATATTTACTTAACCCGTTATTACTAGAAGTAGAAATAATCTCCGACTTCGTTAGATAATATTCGAATGTTTCAACGTCCTGCTTAACAATATCAGTAAACTCATCACCACCAATGAATTCAACATCAATACCACCCTTTTCCCAAAATTCTTTCCAATCAGGATCTGCTGTAACTTGTTGGAATAGGTTAGTATACCATTCAATAACATCAGGTGGTGTTCCTGCTTTTAGGGCAAACCCACGCCACATATATTCATTGTTTAGTGTAGTCGTACCAAGTTCAGCGAAAGTTGGTGCATTAGGGAAAGCTTCTAACCTCTCATCACTTGAAACTGCAGCAATGTACAAATCAGGGTTACCAAGAGCATCGCGTGGATTACCAACATAAGCAACTCCCTGCTCACCAAGTAAAGCAGCAATTGCTTTTCCACCACTTTTGTATGGAATCCATTTGGCATACATACCATATTCATCCCATATTTTCATAGCGGTTACATGATCTAATCCACCAGCTGCTGGTCCCACCCAATTCTGTTCTCCGGGATTTTGTAATGCATCATTGACAATATCATTCCATTCAAAAATATCATTTTCTACATTTGTCAAAACGCATTCGGGATCAGCCATTAACATTGCCGTCCAATGCAGCGCATTTACATAATCGCGACCACCTACTTGAATGAATTTGGCAATATTTGATTTTGTACAAGCATAAAGATTATATCCGTCTTCAGGAGCTTGTAGTACCTTTTTCAATGCAACAATTCCACCGGCACCGGGTTTATTTTCAACGACAAATGTCGCATCTACGTATTTATCCGCTACACTTGCAAATTTGCGAGCTGTTATGTCGATTAATCCGCCCGGACCTGTATAGACAACAATTTTGATAGGTTTATCAGGGAAACCCGCAAACACAATACCGAAAAGGAGGAAAAATAAAATACGAAATTTAAGTGTTGATTTAATCACCATTTTTTGGGTTGATGTTAAATCATTATTCAAACAACCCCCTTCTGGATTGTTCTATTTTTTACCAGGTCGTATAAGGATTTTTCAAAAGCATCATATTATAATACTTTACCTGCCCGGTCACCTCATCACCCACAAAATCCGGTTTATTGAACTGTTGATCTTCACTTTCCAGCTCAACCTCAGCAATAATTAGACCATCATTTACACCGTGAAATTCGTCCACTTCCCAAATAAGCCCATCGTATTCATATTTATATCGTGTCTTTTCAATTAAAGGTTGATCACAGAGTGTTAAAAGATGATCTGCATCCAGAACGGGAATCTCTGTTTCAAACTCATAGCGGCTCATACCGCTTTTACTGCCCATTCCTTTGATTGTGAGAACTCCCTTTTTTGATCCGTCTTTTTCAACAGTGCGGATACGTACAGCCCGTTCTTTTTCCGGCTGAAGATAGCCTTGTCGCATAGTGGTCCCGCTCATATCTTCGGGTAATGATTTGATTAAAAACTTTCTTTCAATTTCGTTTGCCATATTAAAGCTTCAATTCGCTAGGGGTTTATCGATCCAGCCAAGAACTCTTTTAATTGCCTGTAGGTAATTAATGTTTTCTACGCCATCAAGCCCTACGTCCGACATTGTTTTTTTAATATCATCTAACTCAGTGGATTCAGAATTAATTGTCATCACTTTCGCCCCATTAATCAGAATATTCCCCACTTCGCAAATGGTATCATTGACCATATATCCAAACCGTTCTTTTATAACGCTCACTGCCTGCAGGTCGGAATGATTTTTAACCATGACGAGGAATTCATCCACTGTGTATTCATTGTTTTCGAAGTCGGGCAAATCCACCTGGAAAGCGGGGAAAATATCACTTTTCAGAAAATCAATAGAGACGGGGAACTCAGTTTTAGTGAGAGGGTTCCACTGTTCCAACTCATCCACAGTCTGGACATAAGTCTTAATGTCCATTTTCCCTTCGCGGATCTTTGTATTGTTGATATCATTGGTGCGAGACATAATATAGGTTTCCGGGGAATGGCGAACCCATAGTTTTTCCGGGATAGGAACAGATAATCGGGCCATTCGTTCTGCTTGTTTGTTGAAATCCTGTCCAAAGGATCGGAACTCAAACCGGGGTTTTGATATTTCACCAACCTGTAGTTTTTCTTTGCCCATTATTTCTCCTTTGTAAATAGTAGGTAATAATTAATAATATAAACTAAAATGAAATTACATACTTTCGATGAACGCACATACAATACTGTCTATTATAATTAATCTATTTTACGAGGTAACAATATATATAAAACAGCACCGCAGACAACCGCCAGGAAACCTTTACCCCATCCCATATTTACAGGAAGCAGACCTCCTTCCTGAATCCATGAAAGTACCGCAAACATTATCCCAAAAGAGGAAAGCAACAGCCAAATAGTTTTTTTCATTATTTTATTCTCATTAATGTTTAAAGCACCTTGTTCCAGTAAATACCATAGCGATGCCGTACTCGTTGCAAGCATCAATCACTTCCTGGTCCCGGATGGATCCGCCGGGCTGAATGACCATTGTAATGCCAGAATCCTTGATGGCGTCAATGCTGTCCCGGAAAGGAAAGAAAGCATCGGAGGCTAATACGGCGCCTTTCACATTTTCTCTGCCTTTTCGCAAGGCCATGTGTACCGCATCCACGCGGCTGACTTGACCAGCACCGAGCCCCACGGTTGTATTATTTTTCGCAATTAGGATACCGTTGGATTTAGCATGGCGGAGTACTTTCCATGTAAAAAGGGCAGTTTGAATCTCCTCAGCCGTGGGCTGTTTTACCGTGACCACGGAGAGATCATCTTTCAATAATATTTTGGTATCTACATCCTGGACAAGAAGACCGCCGTCTACATTTCGTACTTCGATCTTGGATTTTCGTCGACCGAATTCGCCGATCTCAAGGATACGAAGATTCTTTTTCTTTTTAAAGATCTCCAGCGCTGCCGGTTCAAAGTGTGGCGCCAGAACGATCTCAACAAAAACGGACGTGATAGCTTCTGCCACAGCGCCGGAACAGGTCCGGTTAAATGCAATGATCCCACCAAAAGCTGACAAGGAATCCGTATTAAAGGCCCGATTGTACACATCCAGTAGGTCATTACCCACAGAGACCCCACAGGGATTGGCATGTTTCACCACCACACAGGCGGACTCATCAAATTCTCTTACACAGGCCAGAGCTCCATCCGCATCCATGATATTATTATAAGACAGTCGTTTCCCCTGATGGATTTTGGCATTGAGAATGTTGGGCTCACTGTTTCCGGGGATCTTATAGGAAGCGGCGGCCTGATGTGGGTTCTCTCCGTAGCGCATTTTTGAATGCTTATTGAAGGTGATGGAAAAGTCGTCTGATAAATTCTCATCCTTCAAATAATTGTGGATGATGGTGTCGTATTGTGCTGTATGACCAAAGGCTTTGGATGAAAGGCGCTTTCGGGTCTCGAATGAAATTTCACCGGACCGAAGTTCATTAACGATAGTTGAATAGTCCGCCAGATCCACGGCAACGCAAACCCAGCCCACATTTTTGGCTGCAGAACGGATCATAGTGGGGCCGCCGATATCCACATTTTCTAATGCCAAGGCCAGATCGCAATCTTCCCGGGAAATAGTGTCTGAAAATGGATACAGATTACAGACCACCAGATCAATCCATTGAATATTATTGGATGCAGCATCTTCGTCATGTTTATCCCGTAATCCCAAGATGCCTCCCTCCACCAATGGATTGATGGTTTTCACACGGCCATCCATTATCTCGGGGAATTGGGTATAGTCGCTTACATCGGTGACGGGAATATTAGCACCATGGAGTGCTTTGGCTGTTCCACCGGTGGAAAGAATTTCGATGCCAAAATCATTCAACGATTGGGCCAGTTCCACTGCGCCTGTTTTATCAAAAACAGATATAAGTGCGCGTTTTACTTTAATAGGCCTTCGATTTAAAGTTGGATTATTTAACATTCTTATTTTTTAAGCGCAAAGGACGCATAAAACACCAGGAAATTACTTCGTGCTCTACGTGTCCTTGAGTTGGGTTAATTTAATTGCTTCGATGAAAGCTTCACCTTCTAATGTTTGTACTTTTGTTTTTAGGGAGTCAACGGTGTCATCTGGATCAACATTACATTTCTTTTGGATCAGGATCGGCCCGGCGTCCACTACTTCGTTTACGAAATGAATCGTGCAGCCTGTTTCCGTATCTTTATTTTTTAAAACTTCTTCATGAACGTTTATATCCATGCCGCCGGCATATTTGGGCAGGAGGGAAGGGTGAACATTTAAAATCCTATCCTGCCATACCCGGCAAAATTCAGGTGAAAGGATGCGCATGAAACCAATCAATAAAACCAGATCAACACTATGTTCTTTTAACACCGCTGTTATTTCGCCATCAAATTCTTCCCTTTTTTTACCTTTGTGGGAAATAAAAAAAGCAGACACATTATTTATCTCCGCCCGCTCTAGAATATAAGCACCGGTCCGATTGGAAATAACCACGGCCACATCGGCGTCTAATTCTCCTGCAGAGACAGCATCTAAAATGGCTTGCAGATCGGTCCCGTTCGTGGATCCCAGCACACCCAATCGTATCATCGAAGAGAGTCCATATGTTCAACCCGCTTGTTTACAAGTTGCATGGAGCCAATATCGGTACGATGAAAAAGCGGACCTTCTACCGCTGAGATCTCATTTTCAGCAATTTTTTCTGCTTCGGAAATAGTGTTAGCTATGCCTACGACAGCAACGGTTCGGCTGCCGGCTTCTACCAATTGCCCATTTTGAATATCCACAGATGCATAGAATAGATCATCGGTGTTCACAACATTAGATACATCAATGGGTTTGCCCTTGACTGGTTTTTCGGGGTATCCTTCCGGTACGGCGTATTTACAGACAGTGGCCTTGTTCTGGAATTGCACATCAACACTGTTTAATGTGCCATCGGCAATACTGTTGCATATTTCAATAAAATCGGCATCAAGCAGCGGCAGAACATTCATGGCTTCCGGGTCGCCGAAACGGGCATTGTATTCAATAAGTTTAACTCCATCTGCGGTGGCCATGAATCCGCCATAGAGCACGCCTTTGTAGCCTTCGCCGAATTTATTCTTCAAGGCCTTGGCTGTAGCCATATTGATGGCTTGGGCTTCAGCAATATCTTCATTGGTTAAAAAAGGCAAAGAATGATCCGCATTCGAATATGTCCCCATGCCGCCGGTGTTCGGACCTGTGTCACCTTCATAGGCCCGCTTATGATCTTGAACTGCAGGCATATGTTTTAGAGTCTCTCCATCGCAGAAACTCATAAGGGAAAATTCTTGACCGATGAATTTTTCTTCAATTACAAACTCTCCGTCCTTATCTACCAATTCCTGACAATATGCCAAGGCTTCATTGTGAGAATGGATATGATCGCCAGATACCTTTACGCCTTTTCCTCCAGCCAATCCATCATATTTCACCACATAGTTTTCACCTAATACATTTAAGAATTCTAGAACACCGCTCATAGAATTAAAAGTTTTGTATTTGGGGTCACCGGGAATATTGTATTCTTCTAATAAATTTCTGGTGAAGGTTTTGGAAGTCTCGATTTGGGCCAGATTCTTTTTAGGGCCGACAACTTTAATGCCCGCATCCCATAAAGTATCGGCAACTCCTGTGGCTAACGGATTTTCCGGTCCCACGATTGCCAAAGACGCACCCACTTCGTTGGCATGGTTCACTACAAATTCAGAATCGTTTATATTGCCAACTGTAAGTTCATGACATAGCTCTGCAATACCCGGGTTCATATTGGATGCCAGACAGTAGATTTCCTTTTCATGGAGCGAACGGTCCAGGGCTCTGGCAATGGCATGTTCTCTAGCCCCAGAGCCAATAAGTAATATTTTCATATTTTTTTCAGCAGAATCGTAAAGACATCTGTGGTAAAGCGCTTAATTCCCATTCCTGTCATTTTCGCGCATGGTTTCCATTTCGTCCATTTTTGCATCGTCCACATCATTGCCAACATATTGTCCATCGAGGCAGGCCATACAAGGACGGTCAATGTGATGATCGCCTTTTCGTGTAACAGCTTCGACAAGACTGTGTATCTCTTGATACAGCAAGGTATCCACTTCTAAATATTTTTCTATTTCTTTCTCAGATTTATTTCCAGCAATGAGTTCGTCTCGGGTAGGCATATCAACCCCATAAAAACAGGGCGATTTTACTGGCGGGCAGGCCACAGCAAAGTATACTTCCCGGGCTCCAAAATCCCGGAGCATACGCACAATTTCCCGACTGGTATTTCCTCGCACGATACTATCGTCCATGATCAGAACTTTCTTATCCCGGATCTCTAATTCTTGAGGCACAAGTTTATATTTTACAGATTTTTTACGCTCCACCTGGCCCGGCATAATAAAAGTTCGCCCGATAAATGTATTTTTATATAACCCCTCGGAATATCGAACACCCAGTTCATGGGCAAAAGAGAGAGCAGCGGTGTTTGCCGTACTGGGCGCCGGAATAACGATATCCGGGTTTTTCTCCGGGTGTTTTTCTTTCCATGCTTGCGCCAGGTTTTGTCCCATTCGCAGGCGTGCGCGGTAAACACTGACATCATTGAGTGTGGCATCGGGACGTGCAAAGTAGACATATTCAAAAATGCATGGATTGAATTCTTTTTGAACCAATCTCCTGTTGAATACTTGTCCCTCATTATTCACATATATAAGTTCGCCTGGGAGAACGGTTCCTTTTGGTTCGTAGCCCAGGGAATAAAACATGGAATTTTCTGATGCAAAAATGAAATCCTTCCCGCCGTTTCCGTTGGACCGTTCGCCCTTTACCAGCGGGCGAATACCGTTGGGGTCACGGAAAACGACAAGACCTTTCCCGATAATCATTGCTGTAACCGAGTAAGCCCCTTTTACTTTATTGAAAATTGTACTGACAGCACCACAAAGCAACTTAAAAAATTCTTCACTTGATTCTGGCGGTTTATCTTCGTGCAATTGATCTGCAAAAAGATGAAGCAAAACTTCTGTATCGCTGTTGGTGTTCAAGTATCGTGAATCCTGTTTTGTGATTTCTTCTGCCAGTTCCTGGTAGTTAGTAAGATTTCCATTATGGGCCAAAGCAATGCCATAGGGTACAGAGGTCCAAAACGGTTGTACTTCTCCGTGACTAAAACCGCCATGGGTTGGATAACGATTATGTGAAATTCCAATATTCCCCGTAAGCAGATTCATGTTTTCTTCATTGAATATTTCTTTAGCGAGCCCCATTCCTTTTTCCTTGTGCATACGGTCATCGTAGGTCATGATGCCGGCGGCATCTTGTCCACGGTGCTGCAGGTGAATAATGCAGTCATAGAGTTCGGCCGCTACAGATTTATGGGAATAGATTCCGGCGATGCCGCACATCAGCTCAGCTCTACAAGCTTGGGTGCCAGGCCAATGTAATTGGCCGGTGTAAGGGTTAATAGCGTCTGGGTATCCTGCTCCGATAGGTTGAGCTTGTAGACAAATTCTGCTACTGATTCTACATCCACAGATTTGCCGCGGGTGATTTCTTTCAGTTGTTCATATGCGTCAGGTTGTCCTGCTTTGCGCAGCAGGGTTTGCACCGCTTCTGCCAGGACCTCCCAGTGGTTGTCCAGCTCGGCAGACATCTGCACTCTGTTCACAGTAATACGGTTTAATCCTTTTAAAATATTGATAAGGCCCAGGTAGGAGTGACCCAGAGCCACACCCTGGTTGCGCAAGGTGGTGCTGTCGGTCAGGTCCCGCTGCATGCGGGAAACAGGCAGTTTGTCGGCCAGATGGTTGAATAATTTATTTGCGATTTCCATATTACCTTCAGCATTTTCAAACTGGATCGGATTGATCTTATGGGGCATGGTGGAAGAGCCGACCTCACCTGCTATTTTCTTCTGGGTTAGAATACCTCTGCTGATATAGAACCAGACATCCCGGCACAAATCAATGAGAATATTGTTAACCCTGATCAGTTGATGAAAATTTTCCGCCAAAGAATCATGGGGCTCAATTTGGGTAGTCACCAGATTTGGCTTCAGGCCCATATGTTTGATGAATCTTTGGGCAAAGCGGAGCCAGTTTAGTTTTGGATAAGCAACCATATGAGCTGCCCAGGTGCCGGTGGCGCCGCCAAACTTGCCCATCAATTCGTGCGTTTTAACTTGGTCTATCTGCCGTTGCAAACGGTTGCAAAAGACGGCCATTTCCTTGCCGAAGGTGGTCGGGGTTGCGGGTTGGCCATGGGTCAGAGCCAGCATGGGAACCTGTTTGTAGCGTTTACCCAGGCTCTTCAGCTGTTTGTGGATAGAAAGCAGTTGGGGCAAATAAACCTGTTTTAAGCCATCTTTCCACATCAGAGAATAAGCCATATTGTTCACATCCTCCGATGTCAGGGCAAAGTGAACCCAGGGATATAGAGTTTTTTTTACCTTGCTGTGGATAAAGTATTCCACAGCTTTCACATCATGATTTGTTTGAGCTTCAATAGTTTTGATTTTCTGAGCATCGCTGTTATCAAATTTTTCGTAGATGTTGCGCAGTTGTTTCAGCTGCCGTTTGGAGAAAAGGGGCAATTCATAAATTGTTCTCTCATTACTTATTGCAATAAGATATTCGATCTCAATTTTTAAACGGTAGCGCATCAGCGCCATTTCAGAAAAATATTCGCCGAGAGGCTTTGTAGAAGAGCCATAACGGCCGTCCAGGGGTGAAACAGCTGTCAGCTGACTAGACACCAAATATCCGTTTTACAGCCAATGCACAATTTCCAGGATCCACCACCGTCAGGACTGGTGTATTGCTGGGCATCTGCAGGGTGGAATGAATATTGACCATCATATCTGTTTTATCAGAAAATGGAGGACAGCCAATCGTTGGAGATTCACAGTTGGCCGCTACAAACCCGGACAATGCATTGGACCGACCGGCGATGGTGATATACACAATATCTTTCCTATCTTTGTTGGCATCAAGGATTTCCAATACCTTCAAGGGCTGTTTGTGGGCCGAGGCTGCATGCTGTTCCCAGACGATGCCGTAGTCATCCAGCTTATCTGTTATTTTCTTGGCGTGGGGTTCGTCTGAAGTGGAACCCATGATGATCACAGTTTTCATTTTAATTTCCTTTTTTCAAACACAAGGTTCACGGAACTCACAAAGAAAAATCCTTGGAGTTCTTCGTACCCTTTGTGTTTATAAATATTCATTTAAGTTTTTATTAATTCTTTCCTGAATTGACTTGCCCGCATCGGGGAATGGAAACAATCCGCCGGTGATGGTCTCATATAAATAAATGTATCGGCTGGATAATTCAGTCACCAGTTCTTCCGGCGCGTCGGGCAATGTTTCATCGTTGTAGGGATCACAATTATCTACGAACCAAAGTCTTAAGAATTCCTTATCAACATTCTGGGGTTCCTGCCCTGCGGCCATCCGTTCATTATAAGTTTCGGCGATCCAGTAACGGCTGGAATCCGGCGTGTGGATTTCATCAATAAGCACAATGTTGCCGTCCACATCCTGGCCCATTTCATATTTGGTATCCACCAGTATCATACCGTTCTCGGCTGCTTTTTTCTGTCCGAAAGCAAACAATTCCAGTGCTTGCTGACTGCAATAATCCCAGTCATTTTTGCTCATCCACCCTTCATTCACTATCTCAGCCGGCGCAATGGGACGATCGTGGTGTTCTTCCTTGGTGGTGGGGGTGAGCATGTTGGCCTCCAGCTTCTGGTTTTTCTTGAGTCCTTCCGGAAGTACATTCCCGCAGTATTCCCGGTCACCATTATTATATACGGTCCACAGGGCGGTACTGGTGCTGCCGGTGATGTACCCACGAACCACAAACTCAATGGGGAAGACATCACATTTTTTCGCCAGCGTCACATTGGGATCTGGTACGTCGATCACATGATTGGGAATAATATGTTTGGTCTGTTCAAACCACCAGACGCTGGTCTGGTTCAAAACTTGTCCTTTGAACGGGATGGCTGCTAAAATCCGGTCAAAGGCGCTCTGGCGATCGGTGGTTATGAGCGCAATAGCGTCGCCAAAATCATATTGATCCCGCACCTTTCCGGTCCGCCGACTGGCGGATCCGATGGGTAAAGCTGTTTCTGTAAGGGTGTTATTCAGTTCCGCCTTGATGCGGTCTTTATAATGTTCAGTTGATTCGATAGCATTCATGAGATAATGGATTGAATAATATGTGTGTATTTAAAATGTTGTTTAAAATAACTTCAGAACCACCGCCGTTCACGATCACATTCCATATGACACCGCGCTTCAAGTCGGTAATCCCGTCAATTTCAAACCGTTTTGTCAGGGATTCGAGTTTTGCCCGGCCGAGCATGTCTTCTTTCTGCCGCACCAAAAAAGATGCGGTATTTTCCGTGGATGTGGTTTTGCTGATGAATTCTTTGTTGGAATTGTAGAGTTCGCCGGTGGCATCAATTTTTTGCAGGATGGTTTCACGATCACCATCGGTGGATATTTCCCAATGCGTTTGACGGGAGATAGTAACATCGTGGCCCAGACGATCCAATGCATCATGAACAGAAGATGCTTCGTTATCAGTGATAATCATATCGATGACCCATTCCGTAGAATTGCCATTCGATTCATAGGACGTCACTTCGTAGTGGGGACGGTTAAAAGATAAAGTGTGATTCGTAATGGGATTCCCGTCTTCAATAAATTCTTTCATGGATGAAAAAATGGTGTCGCCATTTTCTGTCCGTTCCGGATGGGGCATTATGGCCATGACGTTCCCAGCGGGGCTGCATACCGCCGCTAGGTTGTGCATAGACCCGTTTGGATTCGTAGGGAATTCATTCGCTATTTTTCCGCCTTTATCGCAATACCGAAATACGGTCTGGTCATTAGTGATCATTTTTTCAAGTAGTTCATCAGGAATGATGAAGCGCCCTTCGCCATGGGCCAAGGGAATGTTTATCCATTCATTGGGTTTTAGATGGCGGGTAAATGCACATCGGTCAGATGGTGTGGACATCTTAAGATTTATCCAGGTATTGTAATAACCTACACCCACTACATGGCCGCTTTTTACCCGTTTGTTATCCGTAAGGGCAATCCCAACTCTATGACCCTCAAGACCTGGAACAAGACCGCTTTCTACCAAAATCTGTGCGCCGTTGCAGATACCAAGCACAGGTTTCCCTTTCCCCGCTTCTACCTTGATCTGTTTTATAATGGGATCCAACGCAGCGATAACGCCGGCCCGGGAACGATCCTCGTAGGCGAACCCGCCAATAATGATATACCCGTTTAAATCAGACAGCTTGGCTGCAGGTTCATTCCAAAAATATTCCACGGGATTCATTCCCACGCGCTGGCAGGCCATTATCGTCTCCCGCTCCGTATTGGATCCTGGGAATTGAATTATCCCAATATTGATGGCCATGAATTAGGTAGAAACCTGGTACTTTTTATGAAAAAAGAAACATGAATTTAGTCAATCCGAAATGATCTATTATTATATAAAAAGCTTAAAGTATAACTAATGTTCAGATTTCTGGCTTCAATGCTGGATTATCAGAAATATTAATTATTATTTAATGGTGTCATCAAATAAAAACTATTATAGATAGTGAGTCGCCACTTTCCAAATTACAAAAAACCGATTAGTTTTATTTTTCTGGTTTTTGAAAAAAACACTGTTTTTTATTTATTAAATATTCTATTGAACTAGAATTTTTATTATTTAAAATACAGGTAGAATCTGGTTTTGTAGAAAATGAAGAGAGATAGCAAAAAAATACCCGCATCAATCACAGATCTAAGTGATGATGTTCCCCGGGAAATTGAAGACAATATGAAAATACCTTACCATGGAAAAAAAGAATTAAAGCACTATCAAGCGGAATTAATCAAACTGCAAAGGCATCTTTTAAGGTATCGAAAAAAAATGATTATTCTATTTGATGGCCGTGATGCTTCTGGGAAGGGTGGAACTATCCGGAGAATTACGCGCTACATGAATGAGAAACACTATCAGGTTGTTGCCTTGGGGAAACCAAGTGAAATGCAAAAAACTGAGTTACATATTAAACGTTATGTGGAACATTTTCCCCACGCCGGTGAAATTGTATTATTTGATAGAAGTTGGTATAACAGGGCTTTGATTGAGCCTGTGTTTGGATTTTGTACGGATAAACAGTATAAAAAATTTCTGAAGCATGTTGTGGCGTATGAACGATATTTCTTAGCAGATGAAAACACGATATTGTTAAAAATGTACTTTTCTGTTTCAAAAAAAGAACAGGAAAAACGTTTTGCCCGCCGTAAGAACGATCCTTTGAGGAAATGGAAACTGAGTGAAGTGGATCTGCAGTCAGTGAACTTATGGGATGAGTTTACTGAAAAGAAGTTCAAAATGTTAAAAAAAACCCATACTTCAGCATCCCCCTGGATGATTCTTCGGTCTGATAATAAGCATTTTGCCCGCCGGGAAGCGATGAAATATATCCTCAATGCGGTCCGGTATCGCGGCAGAAACAGAACATTGGATTTTACATTACACCCGAATATTGCTATTACAGGTGACAAAGAATTAGAAATAATGAAAAAACAAAGAAAGGAATATGGGAAATTTATTAGTTAAATATTTTGAAACTGATTTATACGTATTAACCCATTTCTGATAAGAAAAGAAATCATTCATGGGCAATAAAATAAAAGCGGCAGGCGGTGTTGTTATCCAGGGAAGAAAGATTTTATTTATTAAAAAGAACGGTCGCTGGGACATGCCCAAGGGAAAATTGAAAAAGGGAGCAAATAGAAAAAAGACCGCAATGAGGGAAATTTGTGAAGAGACTGGTTTGAAGAAAAAAGATTTAAAATTATTGCAATTATTGATGCCCACCTATCACCACATTAAAATAAAAGGCAGTATCAATGTAAAAGAGACTTTCTGGTTTCTGGTACAATATACTGGTTCCCCCAAAGCGAAACTGATACCGGATCGGAAGGAAGGTATCACCAAATGCAAATGGTTTGAGATGGATCAATTAATGCTGGCCCTGAAAGACAGCAGACCCATGATTCACTATCTCATCGGCTTTGTTCTCAACGAACCTATATTTCAAAAATATTATAAGACCTACAAAAATAATTGATCTAATTTTTTAACCAGTAATTCAATTTAACGAAAATAGCGTTAGATCCCTCCAGGGTCCAGGCCTCATCTACAGGTGAATAGAACCTGCTCTCGTTGAGATTATACACCAGATAAAATGTGCTCCCGGGACGGTATTGCCAGCGCAGAACAATCGTGCCCACAGTATTATTAATTGTGAAATCGGGATTTTCAGCCTGGGCAAGATAGTCATAGGTTTCAAGGTCCATGGTATTAGGTGTCAAGAGCTGGAAGAATTTCTCATAATTCATATCAGCGTAAAAAGGTTGCATAAAACACTGCAGAGTCAGATCTGGCGAAAAGGTCCAGTTCAGACGCAGAGTAATATCTTTTGTCACCTGTTTGGAATTTGCATAAACCCTTACCGTATCTTCTGGCGTTTCTATGATATCCACCCATTGCATATAAGTTGGGGACAGATCCTGATTGGTCTTGATTTCTATATTCAGGGGCTCTATAGGTTTTATTTCTACTCCCAGGCCTAGTCGGTAGCCACGGCCTCGCAGTTTTGCATATCCAGCCCCGGCCTCCATTGACAGCACCAATTTTTTCCGCCTGTCGGTACTGATGATTGCTCCTCCATATCCAAAGAGTTCTGTTTTATAGGTCCAAGATTTTTCATTTCTGAATATATCTTCATCATTAAAAGCGGTAAACAATAGTTTGCTGAAATATCCGAGACGCCAGTAATTAGAGAGCATATTATTTTGTTCAATTTCAATTTCCCGCTCAAGAATCAGGCCGTCGCCTCGCCATTTTCGCATAAATTTGAGTTCAAAATCATTATTTAGAAATTTGCCCCAGGGCTCCTGTTTTCGCAATTCGATGCGCCCTCCCGCCCAGTTTATATTATTACGTCGCAGGAAACCGAGGTCATTCACGTCAAAGGTATCATCATAGTAACCATACCAGAACCGCACACTCCACCACACCGGATCCGTATACCCGGCATTGAAACGGAAGGCATTCCCGGAGGTGCCGTTGGTACTGGAATGTATAACCTGGCCAGTGGAAAAAAGCCTGTTATCCAGAAAATTCAACTTCCAGTCCAGACCTGTGACTGTTGCGCCAGGGTATTTCAGGCGGGCTACATCTGTCATCATGAGGCCAACTCTGGAGATATCATTGATTACCGGAGTTTCCAGCCGGCCAATGAAATAATTGGTCTGCGGTTCTATGATCAATTGGGACCGGCTGCTATCTGTGATCCAGGTGCCCCTTTCTTCTGATGTGACAGCCTCAATCACACCGTAGTTCAAGCCAGATGCAGTGTTGCCCATGAGTTTTACGGCTCCCAGGATAGTAGTATTTTTCGGCACATTCTCTATTTCACCATCTTCCGGTAGAAGATAATCAGGGCTTTTACCGATCCGGCGGGAATGGAACAACTGTAAACGCTGGTTGAAAAAATCTGCACCCTCGGAAAAAAATGGTCGTTTTTCCTCATAGAAAGTCTCGAATGCGGTCAAGTTTAAAACAGACGGGTCAGCTTCTACCTGTCCAAAATCAGGGTTGAAAGTTAGATTGAACACCGAACTGGAAGACAAACCGTACCGCGCATCCACACCCACATCAAATTGATTTTTCTGTTTGCCTCGTCCAATCAAAGTATAAGGAAGTACTTCAAGCTGCTTTTGAGCCGGGATATCTTTCAACCCATTTAAAACTCCCAGAGAATATACAATACCTTGTGCGCTTTTTCTTCGCCCGGGCCACATGTTTTGTTCCTGTAGGCGATGAATATGGCGTTCGAATTCTATGCCCCATGTAATCACTTCGCTGTTTTTAAACTGGAATATTGCAAATGGTATTTGAAACTCAGCAGACCAGCCTTCATCATTCATATTAACAGCCACATCCCACACCGCGTCCCAGCTGTTATCATAGCCCTGCTGTCCGGAGATGATAACGTCAATCTTTATTCCTGCAGCATTCACAGCGATAAAATATCCGTTCAGGTCATTATTTTGGGAATCAATGGAAAGACCAACCCAATCAGCATTGGAATTAAATCCTTCCATCCAAATATCGCGGCGAGTAAGAGGCCGTTTGATCTTATCAGGCTGCGAATCATAGTTTTGGAATGATATGTACAATGAATTATCATCGTAGAGTATACGGACTATGGTTTTTTCCGATGGCGGCGTCAGTTCCAGCGGATTGGTTTGAAAAAACTCATCCACGGGTAAAGCCGACTGCCATACCGCCTCATCCAGGATACCATCTATGACAGGTGTCTCAAAACAGCGTACAGCTGTGGCGGTCTTGAAGCGCAGGGAATCAGGATGAAAATTGGTCAGGTAAGATTGACCCAATCCAGATGTTGTCAAGAAAATCAGAAATGGTATGCAGTGTCTGCGCACAGACATTATAATATTGGTACTTTGTGCAAGTGTTGAAATCATAAAGAGAAAAACAGCATGGAAATATATCAAATTTAGCTACAAGCGGGAATTGGCTATTCTGGAATGCTGGGGAGTCTTCCAGTCTTTATTTATAGAATATTTAATTACGATCCAGATATGGATTTATGTCTCTCCAGCATGGAATCAAGTTATCATTCCGCCGCTATCGGGCACCGGAACGAGTATCGGCTACACTCTGGTTTCACATTCAGCCTGGATTACAGCACCGGCTGTATTTTATCTTGTGACCCTTTTTTTATGGCGCGAAACCGTTAAATATTACTTTTTTGTTATGGGGAAAATGGTAATTATCTATGCACCTTTTTTAGGATCCATTGGGTCATGAGATCCATTGCTTCTTTATTGAATGTTTCTTCAATAGTCCCGTATTCACCAATTGCACCTGTTTCACAGGTCTGGAATAAATGGTTCAGGTTTTTCAGTTCATGAATTTCATGATCTGTGTTTTCACCCCGCTCTAAAGCTGCTTTTATTTCCGACAGATTTTCTTTTGGCGGCACCTGCAGATCCTTTTCCCCATTGATTGCCAGCACAGGGATCGTCACTTGCTCAAGTATGAGCCTAGGGTCATACGTAAGAAATGTTCGCATCCAGGGGGATAATAAGGCTTTTAATGCTGCTTCAAATGTTTCGGGGTTATAACCAATTATTTGCTGATCCTGCTCTGATAGATCTCCGTATGCTTTAGATACAACTGATAATATTTTTAAGGCTTCTTCATCATTTTCAATCTCAACTGCAATTTGCAGCATGGTGGATTGGGTCTTTTTGTACACTTCTAATCCCTCACGTGAAATTTCAGTTTGTCCCAGAATTAACGCCCCCTGTAAATCTAAAATTTCCTTTCCTGTTAAGCTGGAGCCGGCCATGAGTATAATAAAATCTACATCTTTAGATTGATTGGCAACTATGGGCGCAATCACCCCGCCTTCACTGTGCCCCGCGAGTCCAATGGCAGAAAAATCAAAGTTTGATTTTAGATATGCAACTGCAGCATCAGCGTCATTGGCAAAATCAAAACTGGTGGCGGTGGAAAAGTCACCTTCCGAATCGCCCACTCCCCGGTCATCATATCTTAATACGGCAATGCCGTTCCGGGTAAAATAATCTGATAGCACTAGAAATGGTTTGTGTCCCATCAGCTCCTCATCTCTATTTTGTGGACCCGAACCGGAAATCAATACAACCACAGGGAATGGTCCGTCACCCTCTGGTGTGGTGAGCGTGCCCGCCAGCTTGATGCCTGCCTTTGAATTTGTGAAAGTGATATCTTCAACTTTGTAAAGAAAATCTTTTGGTTCCTGGGGACGCTTCAACGGTGCAATATTCAGCGGAAAAGATTTTCCACCCTGTGTCCAGTCGCCTTCATATTGATCCGGCCCTGTTTGTATTCCTTCATATTTGCCGCCGATGGATGAAACATTAAAAACAATATTTGCGTCTGTTATTGTAACATTTTTTACAGAAATGCCATAAGCACCCTGGACCGGACTATCCATACTGCCGATTAAATTTCCTGCGGGACTTTGATATACATTAAATACCAATGGAAGTTTGGCCCCCATCACTTCCAGCGTGCCGGATAATTTTTTAATTAAGACAGCATTATCTGGGATTTTGGCCACTTTGGGTTTGCTGCAGCTTATAAAAATGAACCCAGAGATTAATAATAATGAAAAAAGTTTTTTTCAAGTAATTGTCACGTCTTTATTGCCACTAAAGACAGAACCGATTTCATAAACTTCTGTCAAATTTTTCGTCGCATTTTTTACCGCATCCATGT